>Ga0222714_10000341_pt1 | contig 55870 bp, 72 predicted proteins | sample C33_3DmetaG_FD_165048 | JGI IMG/M metagenome (GOLD analysis project Ga0222714, IMG submission 165048) | Estuarine water microbial communities from San Francisco Bay, California, United States - C33_3D | ecosystem: Environmental > Aquatic > Marine > Unclassified | place: USA: California... | reverse complement strand
GAACTAAACAACTGTGGGAAGAATCTCAACAATGGAATGGGTCGGATGACGGCAGAGGTGGATTAAAAATACTTGAGAGTATAGAAAAGTTCGCCGAGTTGATTGTGAGAGAATGTTCAAATAAAATCGAAGATCAGAAAGATACTGCTCCTCCGCAAGTTGCTGCTGGTTTGAACTTTGCTCAGGTTATTATCAAACAACATTTTGGAGTTGAATGATGAAGTGTTATCATAAGAAACGTTACTATGTGGCATTGAATAAGCCACAAACATTTCCCGATGGTGGTTGGCGTAATTTTATTGCTACTCCTTATCTTGGTAGGGCTAGGTACTTTGCCAAGAAGTTGAAAGTCAAGCATCGTCAGATTGATGTACGTGAGCGTGGTGCTAATAAGAAGCCTTATGTATTACCTGGGAGTTGGCTATGAACGAACGAATCCGAGAACTTGCTGAACAGGTTGTAATAGCAGTTGATAACCCATTTCCAGGTAATCCGCTAAATGATGAACTGGAAAAGATGTATATCCCGGATTGCTTTGCTGAAAAGTTCGCCGAGTTGATTGTGAGAGAATGTGCCAATCTTCCTTTCAAATCCACTGGGGAAATGACTACGATTGGTGAGATTGCTGTGAGCGAGATGATCCTAAAACATTTCGGAGTTGAAGAATGAACGATAAAGAAAAACAAACCCAAGAAGCTCTACAAGCGTTAAGCGATATTGGTCAAGAAATGGAAAAGGCCAAAGAAAAGTACGAGGCTGAGAATGACACTTGGTGGAATAATCTTTCTGAGAAAGAGCGTGAAGATGCCTTCTATGCTGTTTGTAAACGTATTTGGTTAGGCGATATCAAATATAACGGAACCTACCGTTATGTGTTGTACGATATATTTGGATTTGATCCAGGCATGTATGGCGCAGGTATGGACTGTGGATACATGGCTATCCACAATGCTATCTTTGACGGAGAAGAATATCAAAAGATGAGCGGCATTGATCGCCTAGAAGTAATTGACGAAGAAGGTCGATCATATGTAAAATATATTGACAAAGATCAAAGAGTGCGTTATAATCTACAAGACGACAACAAGACTTTAAAAATCTTTGTTGATGACATTAAACGTGTTAAATTGGAAGACCTATGACTCTACCTGACGAAAGATATCGTGCAGTACGGAATACATATCAATTCTTGCGAGACTTAGCTACACGTAAGTATGCTCGTGTTCCTAAGGAAGTTCGTGAACAGGCTATCTGGTGTTTAAGACATTATCCGAATGAATGGGACCTACAACGAGCTTCTGAGGCTGCTCCAGATGTTTTTCAAGAAAAAATGGAACCAGTTTATCGCATGGTAGCAAAATACGAGGAAAGCAAAAAGTGAGTTCTGACATCCTAGCTGACTGGAAACGTAACCGTTTCATAGTAGCAGGTGTAGATTTACATGATTTCAAAAATGAACACATTGTTGTTCTAACAGACTTTGCTTATTGGACTTTAGAGCTTGACAATCTTGTTGAGTGGTGTAATAATAACAACTGTACACAAGAAGGAATGACTGTAAGAATTCCTAACGACCGAGCTCTAACTCTTTTTATACTGCGATGGACATGAAAAAACTTTACTACATTAAACAAGGACGCAGATATGTTCCGGTTTCAGAATATGACAGCGATCTTATGGATAGTTTTCCAAAAGGTTGTCACATCATTATGTCTTATCCTGGTGGCAAGTCTACTCGCTATGGCATTGACCCTGCTTATGCACCAATGATTGCCGCAGGGCGAGTTGCTGAAGATGCTATCGCTCGTGCAATATATACAGAAAGCGAAGCTCGTCCAAAAGAACGTCCTATCACGGAACGGCAGCGTAAGGCTTGGGAAGAAATGAAGGCAGCGTTTGGAGATGAGTTCTTCAGCCTAACATTCAGTAGCACACGAGACCTTGCCGAAGTTGGTGTAAAGGCAATGCAGGAAGAAGCAGACAAGTTGCTGAAGAACCCAACTGTTCGCAAAGCATATGACCGATTCTTAATGGTAGCAGAACTAGCAAAGGAAAAAGAAAATGGTCAAAGTTGTAATTAATCGATGTTTTGGTGGGTTTGGTTTGTCGAAAGAAGCCCAAGAACTATATGCCCAAAAGAAAAACCTTGATCCCGGCAAGTGGACCAAATCTTACGAAGGATACTCGTATCTAGATATATACGATATTACTCGAGACGATCCAATCCTTGTAGAGATTGTAGAAACACTTGGTTCAAAAGCCAACGGCTTTGCATCTGATCTTGCAGTTGTTGAAATCCCGGATAACATCGAATGGCACATTCACGAATACGACGGTCGTGAGCATGTTGCTGAAAATCATAGAACTTGGAGATGAAAAATGATTACACTTAAAGAATGGATGGAACTAGTAGATTACAAAATCACCGAAGGTGGTGATTATTATGGTAGTGTACCTGCTCTCTATAGTTTAAATTCTTGGAGTGGAGAGCAAGACGGTTATTCGTTGGACATTATTTTTGCACCCAAAGATAATCAACGAGTCTATTGCGTAGAAGTTTGTGACTATGCTAATAATAGAGCTTATCGCATTTATGATCAAGATCTTGCTGTAGATAAGGAAGCATGGGACGATGTTAACTGGACGGATCTAGAGTCCGACGGTGACTTCATCCAAAAAGCGCAGGCTATCATTGCAGGCGAAGAATATGACACTCGTATAAGTATTCCAGTTGACATATCTGACGATGTGTTGTATACTCTAATGAAACAAGCACATGATCAAGATATTACATTTAATCAGCACATGGAGAATATCCTCCGTGAGGAATGTGAACGGATTTTAGGAAAAGATATATGAAAGTACGCATAGGACCCTACAAAGACTGGTTTGGACCTTACCAACTAGCAGAATTTCTCTGCTTCTGGGCTAAAGAAGAAAAGGACGAGTACGGTATTCCTCGCAAGCCAGAGTGGGTTCACAACTTTGGAGAATGGCTTGCTCACGGAGAGGTTGAACCAGAAGCACAAGTAGGCGAAATCCGTTCGTGGAGTCGTGAGCGTCACATGACTCTGCTGTATCGTTTCCTTAGCTGGATCCACAGCAAGCAGAAGCGTACAATTAAAGTACACATTGATCGTTGGGACACCTGGAGCATGGATCACACACTTGCCTACATCGTGTTGCCTATGCTCAAGCAACTGAAAGAAAAAAAGCACGGTGCTCCTTACGTTGACTTGGAAGATGTGCCCAAGGAACTGCACGGTAAGAAACTTACTAAGAAGCAGAAAGACAACGGTGAAGTAGATGACAAGCATCATGAACGCTGGGATTGGGTCATGGGCGAAATGATCTTTGCGTTTGACAGCAAGGTCAATGACGGCTGGGAAGATCAGTTTGAAACTGGTGAAAGCGATCTACAGTGGGTACAACTGGAAGGCGGTATGAGTCAAATGATACACGGGCCTAACGATACTAAAGTGTACGACTGGGAAGGACGCAAAGCATACGAAGCGAGGATTCAAAATGGGTTTAGACTCTTTGGAAAATACTACCAAAGTCTTTGGGACTAGACCAAAGCCCTTTAGACTTTGGTTGCAGGAGAAATGGTACGACCACGTTGATGAGTGCAACCTTTGGAAGACAACTCCTTGTGGCAATGTAAAAGAATACTTTAACAAGTATAAATGGTGGCTGAAGAGAGAATATCTCTTTCAGAAAGGTAAAAACTAGATGTTAGATTCACTATATAAACATATGAGACCAATTGTTGAATTTGATGTAGATAACAGAGAACACCGTAGACTTTATTTTAACTTTTTAAAAGATAAATCTTGGGGCAAGTGTCCTTTTAGATTTGTTGTTTCAAACAGCTTTGGTAATCCTAAAGGAATTATTGACAGAAGAATTATCGAATTTTATCTTAATAAAGAGTTTGACAAAACTGTCTAAACATGTTACTCTAATACAGGACAGGAGTTGACTATGACTAAGTTAATTAAATTTGATGAAGCACTGACTGAAAACGATTATGGACTTATTGTGTGCGGATCAACAGGTAGGCTTAAAGGACTTTGGATACCAACAGGTAAAGATGATATAGTTCCTGAAACAATAGTTAAATTATGCAAAGATGTTTTTGGCATTGACGTAAACAATGACGAAGATACAAAAATGATACATTAGGAGATGCCAATGGAAAACAGAGAAGAAATTGTAACACAACTAGCCACATTAGCTATGGAAGCTCAGTTGGCATATCCAATTGATTGGGCGGCTATGGGAGTTAACAAAGCAGAAGCATTTAAAATGATGGCTGGTAATGTTGTTGACCAGTTTGATGGAATTGCAGAAGCAAATTTTGCTGCTGTAGCCATGGCAACAATAACTAAATTGTTAGTAGAGAATTATATACTTAACCTTCTTGTAACGGCACAAAAAAATGATTAAATCAAGATACGACGATACATGCATATTGCACAATGTTGATAAAGGACAGGATATTGAAGCAGAAATTTTAGAATTTAGGCCTTTAGTTTCTTTGTCAGTAAGTATCCAACGAAAAATTAAATTAACGCTTTCGTACGTAACTAATAAAAAAATGTACGTGGGTTCAATGGCGGGATTAGAGTTTATCTCAAAAGGACCTAAAGAAACTGTAACTTATCAAGGGAGAGGCCGTTAATGCCATTAGTACCAATTGTAGTAGAACAAGAAGCTCGCGGCGAACGTTCATACGATATCTATAGCCGCTTGCTCAAAGACCGTATTATTATGCTAAACGGTCCAGTTGAAGATATGATGGCTAATCTAATTGTAGCACAGATGCTATTCTTAGAAAGTGAAAATCCTGACAAGGATATTAATTTGTACATTAATAGTCCGGGTGGTTCAGTTACTGCCGGACTTGCTATCTATGACACTATGCAGTACATTAAATCTGATGTGCGTACTATTGTGATGGGTCAAGCCGCAAGTATGGGTAGTTTCTTAGCACAAGCAGGCACACCAGGTAAACGAGTTGTTCTTCCAGAAAGCCGTACAATGATCCACCGTGTAAGCTCAGGTACACGAGGTACAGGCGGATCAGTTTATGTGCAGGAACTTGAGATGGAAGATAACATTCGACACTTTGAAGAATCAAAGCGTTTAAACAAACGCCTTGTTGAACTATATGCGCGACATAATAGTGCCAACAAAACATACGAAGAACTTCTTGATACAATGAAATTTGACACCTTTTTATCTGCTCAAGAAGCAATCAATTGGGGTCTAGCAGATAAGATAGCAGAAAAAAGATCTTAATCAATGAATGAAGCAATTTTTTCTACTCCAATTTACAGAACACTGGCAACTAAGATAGATACACTTGCTATTAATAACGAAATTTCTAGCAAGTGTAAAGATATACAGTATTCTAAAAGACCAGATTGGGTTAGTAGTAATCATAGCCTAAGCGATGTATCTTTTACAGATAATCTTATTGACCAATATGATCTACAACTATTAAAAAAGTTTATTAAAAAGCACACCAATGCTTATATCAACTCAATGAATGGAACGCCGCTCAAATTTGAAATACAACAGTCATGGATGACTTATACAAAAAAAGGCGAACATACAGTTATGCACAATCATGCAAAAAATGACATAGCTGGTGTTTATTATTATAAAACAAACGGTAAAGACGGATCAATACAATTTTTAAACCCAAACCCTGCATATGATGCAACTATTTTTTTTACAGAGCATTTAGCAGTTTATCCTCCTCAAGAGGGTGCTCTTATTTTATTTCCAGGATGGTTACATCATCAAGTAACTGAAAATACAACAGATAATGTAAGAATGAGTTTGTCGTTTAATATTAACTTAAAAAGATTATGGAACGGAGAATAATATGGAACCAAAAGACCCAAGTAATAAACATTTTAAATTAAGCATGATTAAAAGCGGACTGCGCCTTGCAGGTTGTGCTGCTGCGTTTGCTACTAATGCAATTGGCTGGTTTGTAATACTATTCGCTGTTGCTGAACTAATAGGAATATGGGAGGAGTTATGAGCGGAAAAGGCGACAAAAGAAGAAAAGGAGCAGATGATGCAAAGTACCGAGATGGCTGGGACAGAATCTTTGGCCAGCGAGACCGTAGCAAGGATAAAAGGGATACCGACAAAAAAGGAACTGATCAGCCTCCTAGAAAGTAACATCATTATGGTGCGTTTCCTTAAATTAGATGGAGACGAAAGACTAATGACTTGTACGTTAATGGAAGAATTTAAACCAGTTCCAAAAAAAGACGATCCATTAACTCAAAAGAAAGTTCGAGAACTATCAGATAAAACAGTTGTAGTTTGGGACGTTAATGCACAAGCGTTTAGGAGTTTTAGATACGATCGAGTCCAAGAAGTATATTTAGACGCAGATGAGATAACCAAAGCTAAAATACACTTAGACATTCAGAGGTAGTAATGGATAAATTTTTTTATTGTCATTTTCCTAATTTAGGTTTTGTTGGTTGCGACTTAGAAGAAATTGATCTAAAACCTATAAAAGATGAAATAGACGAGATATACAATAATTTCCAGTCTTCTACTAAATGGAATAGCAATTTAGTTGGTCATATACGAAAAGAATTTAAATTAACTAAGTGTAGCGCACATTTAGAAAAAATAGCATTAAGATTAGCAGAGCATTATAAATTAACGCATAGATATGCAGACACATCGTCTAACGATCTGTGTGTTAGAGAAATTTGGGTTAATTTTCAAGAAAAGTACGAGTTTAATCCGTTGCATACCCACAACGGTGAATTTGTTTTTGTGCTATGGATTAAAGTTCCGTATAACATAGACGACGAGGTAGCAGTATTTCCAGACATAGAAAAGGAAAGAAATAATGCAGGACATTTTTCGTTCCAATTCATTAACACAATTGGACAAATACAACCTTGGCTAATTCCAGTTGACAAAAGTTTTGAAGGGAAAATGATTATGTTTCCGGCATCTCTAAGCCATCAAGTATATCCATTTTATACCAGTGACGAGTATCGTATTAGTATTTCTGGAAATTTGTTTAAAAAATAGTTGACATCCTATATAAGTATGCTATACTATAAGCATAGTATAACTAAAAGAGGATACTTATATGAAGCGTTTTATCGCAATTACAATTGCAACATTTGGACTTGCTAGCACCGCTTTAGCGCAACCAACTATGATTGTTGGTGAAGTAACACGAGTTGATACTAACTCTTACATGGAACAAATTTGGATACCAAAAACTGAATGTAGAGATATAGAGGTTCCAATCTATGATTCTAGTAGTGATGAGACTAACGTTGGTGGCGCAGTAGTAGGTGCTATTATCGGTGGCATTATTGGCAATCAAGTAGGGAACGGTCGAGGCCGAGAAGCCGCTACAGGAGTAGGTGCTGCTACTGGTGCTGTAATAGGCAGCAGATCCAACAATGGAAGAAATGGAAACATTGTAGGCTATCGTAGAGTAGAGCAATGTACAGAAACTGTAACTTCTAGCTACAAAGAAAAAATTCGTGATTATCAAGTGTTTTGGACTTGGAAAGAATTTAGCGGATCTTTTATAAGCAAAAGAGCTTACAGCGTTGGTGATAGTGTAAAATTGTACATGAGTGTTAGCCCTAGACCGTAACGGGAGTTTATCATGTTAGAAGCAGGTCGTGAAGTAACTGTTCGTGTTAAAAACATCATGTGGGACAAACGACACTTGTACGCACCAGGTGTCGTTTCACAAGAGTTTAACACATACACAGGCAAAGTTGTATACGAAAAATGGTACAAGCCCAACGAAGTGGGTTTGACTACAGGTCTTCGTGATTTTCCTGTTCGTGTGATTCAACGTGAACGTATTGTTGGAGTTAACGATCTTCCAGTAAGTTACGAACAGCCTAAGCAAGAACAGCGAATTGAAAAAGTAGTACAAGGTTCAAAAGGCAACAGTTACATTGTAGTTAAAGAAGCAGGCAAGGTCACTTGCACTTGTCCTGGTTTTACTTTCCGTCACACCTGCAAGCATACATTGGAACTAGCATAATGGCAGATAAAAATTACAGCATTTCATATTCTTGGCAACAGAATTGGCAACCTTATAATTTCCAGTCTTTTGATTATCCTAAACCTGCAAACACGAATGCAGAGATGATACGCATTGAAGCAGTAGACAACATTATTGATGCAATGAAGTCTTATCCAGATGCAGAAGCAATTTTAAATAAAATTTTGTCAAAAAAGTAGTTGACAAGAGTTCTATAGGCTATATAATACGTTACATATACAACATAGTTGTATCGATCTTTGACAATTGAATAGTTATATTCCCCAGTGGCGCAGTGGTAGCGCAGAAGACTGTTAATCTTTTGGTCGGTGGTTCGAGTCCATCCTGGGGAGCCAAAGTTAGGAAGTGTGGCCGAGTGGCTTAAGGCGGCTGATTACTAATCAGTTGAAGGGGAGACTCTTCCGTGGGTTCGAATCCTACCACTTCCGCCAATTCTATATTGAAACGCATTTCTGAGTGTTTTTCAATATGGGAGGATTATGAATACGTTTTGGGGTTACCATCTAATATTAGATTGTTCAGGCTGTGATAATAGTTTAATGTCAGATTTTTCAAACGTTGATCGATGGATTCGAAAGTTGGTTGTTGATATTGATATGGAACCAATTGGCGAACCTCGAATCGAATATACGGCGGAAAAATTCTTAGACAAAGCGGGCTTTACTGTAGTTCAGGTAATAGTAACTAGTAGTATTACAGCACACTTTGTAGATAGCTTAGGACACATTTATTTGGATGTTTTTAGTTGTAAACCGTTTGATCAAGCAGTTGTAGAGACTAGTATGAAAGAGTTTTTTGGATGCAAAAAATATCGAAAATACTATCTTACACGACAAGCGGATTAAAAGGACGTTCCGTTTAATCAACGGATACTCTGACCCGGAGGATGAGAAGTGGTGTGATAGCCACGGGTGGTTCCAGTCTAACCGAACTGGCGCTGGCAATGCGAGAATCCTCCCTGGTCGGGGAGCGGGTGGAGGCTGTGTGTGATGGGGTTGGGGGTTCCTGGCTCTTGATGCAGTATAATTACCGCCGCAGGGAGGAAGCACTTTTAGTAAGCGGGGTTCGTAAAATGGTATTACCCTAGCCTTCCAAGCTAGAGTCGCGGGTTCGATTCCCGCACCCCGCTCCAGAATTCATTTGCTATTTTCAAATAGCAAATAAGTAAAGTAGTTGCCGTGCCGGTATAGTTAAATGGTATAACAGTTGACTTGTAATCATCAATTCGCAGTTCGATTCTGTGTACCGGCACCATATATGTTAGTGCCCTTGTGGTGAAATTGGTAGACACGCTAGATTTAGGTTCTAGTGCGAGAGCGTGGGGGTTCAAGTCCCTCCAAGGGCACCAATCACAATGCCTAGAGAACACGGAAAGGAATTTGTTGATGGCATACTGGGGTTATCATGCAATGTTTGATTGCGCCGCTTGTGATAAGGAATTAGTAGCAAGCAAAGATAATGTGTATAAGTTTATTAAAGAGTTAGTACCAGCCATTGATATGGTTGCATTTGGGGAGCCAATGATTGAACACTTTGCTACCCATGCCCCAGACAAGGCAGGAATTAGTTTCTGTCAGATGATTGAGACTAGCAATATAAGTGGACACCTAGTTGATATTAATGGTGATGCTTATATTGATATTTTCTCGTGTAAGCCAGTTGACATTGGCATTGCACAGGATACTATCGAAAAGTATTTCAAGCCAACAAAAGTACGAGTAAACTTTATAACAAGAAGCGCAGGCTAAACTATGATTAAAATACCGTTTTTTATACTTTTAGCTATGACCCTTGCAGGTTGTAGTGCAACATATGTAGACGAACGGATAGTACCTCTGGGGGTAATTCCGGCAGATTATATGCCATTACCCCCAGAGAGACCATTACTTTTTTGTAAATATACTGAAGAAAAAACAAGTACTGGTGTAAACATATCAAAGGTATGTTGGTCATGACTGAAGTAGTTTTTACAGCAGTTTTACTAACAGTACCTTTGATTATAGGGATGTTTATAGCATCTTTATTCTTTAGATGGTAAAAAATCCGAGTGTAGCGCAGTCTGGTAGCGCAATTGGTTTGGGACCAATGGGTCGGGAGTTCGAATCTCTCCACTCGGACCATTTCTCAATGGACTAAATAGCATGTTGGTTTTTGACCAACAAATAGAAAGGAAACATGACACATGAGAAAGACTTTGATCGCACTAACCACAGCTCTAGCATTGGCAGGAGCAACTAGTGCATTTGCTAAGGATACATATGTTGGCGGCACATTTGGCGGCAACATATCCGATGGCATTAATACAGACGCACCTTGGAGTATCGGTGTTGTTGCAGGCAAGAACGTTGCATCAATGACTGGTATTAACATTGGCGTTGAAGGGACTTTCGACTACAGTAAGTCAGAAGAAAAGAACATCGCTTTAAACGTTGTTCCTAGCGTTACAATCAATAGTTTTACACCATATGTACTAGCAGGTGTTGGCTATCGTTGGGCACTAGAAGGTGATGTAAAGACCTATAACGTTGGCGGTGGAATTCGCTACGGAATTACCGAATCAGTAGACCTAGACGTTCGTTATCGCTACGTTAACGACTGGGACGGCAACACACCACGTGATGTTGCAACTGTTGGTATTAACTTTAAGTTCTAATTAAACGGGGGATTAGCTCAGCTGGGAGAGCGGTAGCTTTGCAAGCTATAGGTCAACGGTTCGATCCCGTTATCCTCCACCAAACAATCAAGAAGGTCGGCATACGTGCCGATCTTTTTTAAAAATAATGGTTGACAAAAGATTATAAATAAAGTATAGTATATAAATACTAAACAAAGGAATATTAACATGTTCAAGACAACTACAATGTATTATCGTTGGTGCCTATCAAAATGGTGGGGTATGTCTTGACGTGATTTTTAATACGTTCTGAAAGCCCCTAGTAGCAATATTAGGGGCTTTTTTTATGAGTTGAATATGGGTGTGGTCTAATGGCAAGATGCAGGTCTCCAAAACCTTGCGATGGGAGTTCGAATCTCTCCACCTATGCCAAATTTGGGGAAGCGGCGAAGTTAGAGAGTCGCGGCGGACTGTAAATCCGTTCCTTTACAGGTGAGTTGGTGCAAATCCATCCTTCCCCACCATATATGTAGCGGTGCGCCGAGCGGTTAGGCAGCAGTCTGCAAAACTGTATAATGTGGGTTCGAATCCCATCCGCTACTCCAATTTTTTAATTGACAATTTTAAAAACTGTCTTATAATAAACAAAAAGGAGATAGGTCATGAAACTAAAAGATTTTCAATTGTTGCCTAAGAGCGACACAGGTATTTTGGGTAATCAAGCAGTATTGGATTTTGGTAAGTACCATCTGAGCATCATTGACGACGGCTACGGTCGCGACAGTGGACTCTACGAGATCGCTGTGTTTAATGCCGCTGACGGAGTAGCAAATGGATTCGTTCGCTTGCCCGGAATCACAGCAGAGGACGATGATGTTCTTGGACATTTGACAGAAGAAGCAGTTGATGCTATTATAATGAAACTGTACACAATCACGGGTACGAAACCCACACAAGTTTAGGAGACGAATATGCCTAGCGTATTTTTAGTAAGCGATACGCATTTTGGACACGCTGGCGTTTGCCGTTTTACACGGGACGACGGTGTTACCAAATTGCGTCCGTGGGATGATCCTACGGAAATGGATGAAGCAATGGTTGCTGCTTGGAACGAGCGTGTGCGTCCAAATGACAAGGTCTACCATTTAGGTGACGTTGTCATTAACCGCAAGGCATTGCCTACACTTGCTCGCTTAAACGGCGACAAGGTGTTGATCCGCGGCAACCACGATATCTTTCGTGATACAGAGTACCGTGAGTACTTCCGTGAACTACGTGCATACCACGTGATGAACGGAATGATTTTGTCGCACATTCCTATCCACGAGGATAGTTTAGGTCGCTTTGGAGTTAACATTCACGGACACTTACATGCCAATCGTGTAAAGAAAGATGGTGTTGTTGACGTTCGTTACCACTGTGTGTGCGTAGAACAGACTCCAAACTTTGCTCCTATCCTGTTTGAAGATGTTATCAAACGCATTGAAGCAGAAGGTGGGAGTGTAGGTTTTAGAAACGGTAACGGACCTATGATGTGATGATAGACGAACTGTATCAGTTTCTAGCATGTGACTATTACGCTACGGGTGAGGGCAGAACTTTGTGTTTGCTCATCACTCGTGCGTATCCCTACGCTGACGATTATGAAGGTGAATATCCAAATCATACGATTAAGAACAGTGCCAAGTTTCGCGCCGCAAGACAGTTTGTGGAGGAATTTGGCAGTTACTACGCACAAGGTGCTGAGAACTTGACTAGAGAAGAATTCGTCCAAAAATTTGGTAGATTTATTCCTGATCCTGTGTTACAATTATTAAACAGTGAGGACCAACCAGGCAACCTCTCATTTAAACAGCAGTTCCATTTTAATTTTAGTTGAGGACATGATGCGTACACAACCAGATGCTATTATTCGATCATTAGAAGATCATCCAAGCCGCCTTAACAAGGAAGCAATCATTGAAGCCGCATACAAGGAAGGACTGCCAGAGTTCTTTGATGGTGTACGAATGGCACTGGATCCACTTGTTACATTTGGTGTTAAACAAGTTCCGGAAGCAACGGAAGATGGACAAGGACTTGCTTGGGATGTATTCAAAGACCTAGCAGACAAACTGCAACGTCGTGAACTAACAGGTCATGCGGCTCGTGATGGCATCGAGCTTGCAATGAGTATTGCTACAAAAACGCAATGGAATGACTGGTATCGTCGTATCCTTATCAAAGACCTACGTTGTGGCGTAAGTGAAAAGACTGTAAACAAGGTAGTTCCAGATTGTGTTCCTGTGTTTACTTGCCAACTTGCACATGATAGTGCCAATCACGAAAAGAAGATGACTGGCAAGAAACAGATTGAAGTTAAATTGGACGGTGTACGTGTACTAACTGTAGTTCGTAAAAATGGACTCATTGAACAGTTTAGTCGCAACGGAAAACAGTTCCATAATTTTGGACATATTGTTGATGAGATTAAGAAAGTAGTTTCATATGATCCGCCACCCTATGATTTGGTTTTGGATGGCGAAGTAATGAGTGCCAATTTCCAAGACCTAATGAAGCAGGTACATCGTAAGGACAATGTAAGTGCAGGTGATGCTGTACTACATTTGTTTGACGTTGTTCCTTTGGAAGACTTTCAAAAAGGTGTATGGAATAAGCCACAGCACATCCGTTCTTTGCTTGTAGAGTCTTGGGTAAGCAAGCATACAGCGTTTTTAAAGCACGTACAAGCGTTGAAGTGGGAAACAGTAGACTTAGACACTCCTGAAGGGAACAAACGCTTTGTAGGGCTTAATAAAGCGGCTGTAGACGGTGGATACGAGGGTGTAATGATCAAAGATGTAGATGCACCCTACGAATGTAAACGGAGTCATGCTTGGCTTAAAGCCAAACCATTTATTGAAGTCACTTTGGAGGTAACCAATGTTGAGGAAGGCACTGGAAGAAATTTGGGTAGACTTGGAGCTCTGGTTTGCTCCGGATCCGATGACGGGAAAGCTATTACCGTCAATGTTGGTAGTGGTTTCAGCGATAGTGATAGAGATCAGTTTTGGACTGCTCGCGGTGCTGTCGTTGGTCAACTCGTTGAAGTAAGAGCAGATGCCGTTACCCAAAATCAAGACGGATCCTACAGCCTGCGTTTTCCAAGATTTAAAACATTTAGAGGTTTTGAAATTGGAGAAAAATTGTAAAGTTAAGAACGGGTAGCTTTATCGTGCCAATATTTGGATGCTGTCCGTAGTAGCTCGTTTGACCTTCGTATATATTCTAGCTCTGCTTTTATTGTGTTGGTTAGCTGCTCTAACAAACGAATGTCGTCAACGCATTCTCCTATTTCGTCTACTAGATCCGAAATCCTGTCTATATGGGGACAAGTATTTGGTGGAATAAATGGTTTTGCCAAAATTTTTCGTGCCATGGAAAAATGCCCTCTGTAGATCAATATTTATCTTGACAAATCTGTAGACGGCTATATAATAACAATATAGACAAACTTTAGAGGGATTCAAAATGGCACTTTCTATAAAGACTCCGCGTAAGAAAAAAACACGGGCAGTATACATTCCAAAAAACAAGAAAAATCTGTATGACTTTACAGGTTGGGAAGAATGGGATGGTGCAACCTATCATCGCAAAGTCCACATCTATCGTCAGGACATTTATGAGAACTTTAAGACAAGTGACATTGCCCCAGAAGTATATGGCTGGATGAAGGAAAACGGTTACAGCAGAGAAGATATTGAAGCAGCCAAAAAACAAGGCCCAAGTAGCACGTTGGCTATTTCTTGCAAACTGCTTCGTGCAGGAATGCCAGACCTTAATCCAAAACATGCAGACTACTGGAACAGTCTTCCTGGCACAATGGGAGACCTAAAACCTGCAACGGAATTTGTACGTAAGTCACTAGATGAGTGTATTACGAAAGGACGTCTGATCGCAGAGGAAAAGCAGGAAGAAGAAAAAGAAAAGTCAACCAAATATATTCCGTCTATCCAAGAGCGTATTACAGAACAAGCACAAGACGCTTGTGAAGACATTGAAAGTTGGTTAGAAGGATTTGTTGTTAACAAAGAAAAATTTGATCCCAAAGGATTTGACTTTAAAAAGCATTTTACTAAAAAGGGTGTAACACAAGCCCATGCTCGTAAAATGAAGTCTTTTTATGAAAGCGAATTGGACGACTTTAAAGAACTCGAACGTTATCCCACAGCAGGTCAACTTGCTAAGATGGATGAGAAAGAAGCAGATCTTTGGGCACAGCTAAAAGAGGGTTATGCACATCTTAAAAAAGCAGACATTAAAAAGTATTCTGAAGCAATTGAAAGTCTGCTGTCTGCACTTGACTTCATTATCGACCAAGCAAAGGCTACACGGAAGCCGCGCAAGGCTAAACCACGTAGTGCTGATAAACTTGTAGAAAAGCTCAAGTACGCTAAAGCAGACGACAAGTATCAACTTGCAAGTATTAGTCCAATTGATATTGTAGGGGCTAGTGAGCTTTGGGTGTTTAACACAAAATCTCGAAAGTTGGGCAAGTATGTTGCAGCCAATGTTGACCCTAAAGGCATGGCTCGAGACGGTACTGGACTTAGTGTTAAAGGTACTACAATCATTGGATACGATGAAACACTTAGTATTCAAAAAACCCTGCGTAAACCAGATGTACAGATTAAAGACTTTAAAGCAGCGGGAAAAGTTGCTTTACGCAAGTTTTTGGAAGAAATTAACACAACTGACACTAAACTTAACGGGCGCATTAACGCAGATACCATCCTTCTAAAGGTTTCCTGATAAATACTAATAATAAACAGGAAACCTTTCATGAGCGATTCAGTAGACATTGACTTATTAAATCTTAGACAGGGTATGGATGCTCTCTACAAAGCAGTAGAAAGCATTGCTAATCGCGAGCCACAAATGCCCGAAATAAGAAATAGAACACTTAGTGGAAACCATATTAATGGTGGACAAATACTTAACTTTGCAAGTGTTGGCATCAAAGACGATGCAAGCAAGCAAGTGTTACTGATCAACGACAAAGGTGTACATACTGACAACATAAACATTAAAAACTTGCTAGGAGACACAAACGTTACAGGAAGTTTGTTTGTTAAAGGTGAAATAACTGCTAAAAAATTACACGTTAACGAAATAACGGCGGATATAAGACAAGAAAGAACATCGCCGATTGAGTTCCATCCAGACCAAAGTAACTCTGTATACAATAAGGGACTAGTTTGGAGAGCTTCAGATGGTGTGAAACAACTAGTTTACAGAGGCAATCCAGATCGCTTTTGGAGCTCAGATTCAATTGATCTAAACACAGAAAAGTTCTTTGCTATCGGAGGGAATGCTGTACTAAGATCAGGAGAACTTGGACCAACTGTTACAACATCATATCTAACAACAGTTGGAACACTTAGGAACCTAAGAACATCTGGCAATTTGACAATCGATGAGCATGTTTTCTACGAAAGCACAAATCAACGTATAGGCATTGGAACAGAATCTCCAAACGGTGCATTAAGTATTGCAAGCATTGATGGCGAATTTGTAATCGATAACGAGACTATTCGTGGAACAAGAATAGGCAACTGGACCACAAGCAATTTAGAAATTATAACTGATAATACTGCAAGAATTTCTATATCAGGATCAGGTCATATCACAATTGGAGCAAATGTAGGATCAAAGACCACAGTCCAAGGTAATCTAGGTATTAATGTAAACAATCCAGATTGTGATATTGTAACAGCAGGTCCGGTCAAGTTCCAAGGAAAGAAACAAGAGGTCGGTGATCGTGCTCCAAACAGCGGCAGCTACCAAAAAGGCGATATTGTTTGGAACATACATCCACAACCAACAGGTTACGTTGGATGGGTGTGTGTAAAAGACGGAACGCCCGGCGAATGGAAAAACTTCGGGCAGATTTCCAGCTAAATCCAAAAAACTATAATTTAATATCTCGTTTTTCCTCTATAAATAATTTGCTTATAGAGGGAGATACAGGCATGTTAAATTTTCGAAACAAGGCAATTAAAGAAATTAAAATTTGGGCATGGTTTGCAGCCGTAGCACCATTGGTTGGACTATCTGTTTTATTTTTTATATGGTTTTTTGATTTTAATAACAGTTACGAACGAGCATTAACCATTGGGTTTATAATTATGTTCACTACCGCAATTATTTGGTGGTGGTGGGCTATACATAAAATAGCACAAATAACTGAAGTAATGTATGGTGCTATGTCCAACTTCAATGAAGTAAAAAAAGAAATAGAACAGATTAGAAAAGATATTGTCGAATCCGGTCAGTTGTCTGATTAGGCGCAATATCGTATCCTAAAAACAGAAACATATAGCTACTTTGCGAAAATAAACTATGCCCGTCATAGTGTGTTTTCGCATACTGTGCATTAAAAGTTATTTCACTGTCCGTGAACGCTTTTAAAATTTGTTTCTGTGCATCAGTCAGTTCTAGGCTAGTAAAAGCCCTCCAAAATTCTGTATCTTGTCTATCAGAGAAGATATAGTGCTGCTCAATATAACTTGCTATAGCATCTAAACTCGATTTGTTTAGACTGTTAAACCTTTTTCTTTTATTTTCAACTGAAATCCAATTTGACTCTAACATATTAAGTATAGTAACTGCTTGATGTTGCAGATGTGCAATTGCTGTACTTTCGATTGGTTCTAAAAAGAAGCTGCTTAGACCTACAGCTACTACATTGTTTTTCCAAGATTCGGGACGCATACCAACATTGAACGGAACTTTTCTAAATTCTAGTTCATCCTTGTTATATCCGTATTTGCTGTGCAAGTGTTGTTTAAATTCTTCAGTAGCAGCTTCTTGTGATGTGTATTTTGAACTGTATACATAGCCTGTTCCGATACGATTTTGCAAAGGAACGTTCCATACCCATCCATATCCTAATGCATGGCAATACGTTGTATTGCGCATTTGCGTTTTTTCATCTATGTATGGCAACTGTATTGCTAATGCTGTATCAACAAATAATCGTTTACTGTAAGAATCATCCCACTTGCTTCCAACTGCATTAGACAGTATTGCACTGAATCCAGTGCAATCTATAAACAAATCTGCATGTATAGCATCGTTAGATGTTGTTAGCAGTTCTTTAACATAGTTGTTCTCGTCAACTACAACTTTGCTAATTTTTAAATCTAGGCAATTGCAGTTATCACGTTTAAGACTTTCTCTTTTAAGTAGATTAGCATAACGAACAGCATCAATATGATAGCCAGATGTTGGTGTCATTACAAATTTGTCTTGGTCGTAGTAGTGAGTGAACTGACGATTACACAAGTTAGGAAAAGAATAATTGTCTATAACAAAGTCAGGTTGATCTTGATATACATTCAACGGAAGCTGACTGCTACAAGTAAGATTAGTTATGTTGTCATCTTGGGTTAAGTTGCTTGTAAACGGATGAATCCATTTATGATTTAGTTTGTGGTAATCCGCAAATTCAATACTAAATTTTAACGTACCGTTAACTTCTTTAAGCCATTCTGATGTATTGAATACTGACAACTTCATCTTTTGATGAATTATGTTAATATAAGGTATAGTACTTTCGCCTACTCCTATAGTAGGAATGTCACTAGGTTCTATTACTGTAACATTAATTTTAGGATTAGACGACAGTAATGCAGCCGTGCTCCAGCCGGCCGTGCCGCCACCAACAATTACTACATTACATATTTGATTCTGCATCGTTTATATTTTTTCGAGCAAGTGTTCTCATATTAGATATGTCCTCTGGAACAGGAGTTCCAGTTTCTAACAACCTAACAACGTACCAGTCAGTTGCTGCAAGTATTTTTTTAGCTTGATGAATCACAGTCATGTGATCTGTTAGGTTAGTGTCCTCTTCAACACTGTCAACATAAGCCTGTACTTCAGCTATTTCGTCAGTAGTTAGATTATATCGCTGACCTGCCCAAAATCGACTTTTATCTTGTTCGGTAAATGTTAAAACCTCATAATCAAAGCTCATAGGAGGTCTAGCATTGGATCGTAAGATTTTTCCGTCTGCTTTTTTAAGTATTGTTTGAAATTCGTCAATTTGAAATGCTAGTGCCATAATATTAATCCTATTTTTAAAAATAATTCCATACACTGTATGTATTCGTTACTTGAATATTTTCAATGACTTCGTGATAGATTGGAGCAGGATAAACTGTGTAATAATAGCCGTTTACTTGATATACGTCAAATATCCAACCAGAGCAATTTACGCTCCCTACTTGAGTCCATGTCCTTTGTAAATTACTACCACTATGTCCACCCATATCACCATCCGGCCATGTTGGCATTCCGCAATTCGTAGCATCAGCACCCGGAAACCATCTATATCCGCCACCTAGATAACTTCTGCTAGTTTCCGCAAAATCTTCATAAGGTGGAGGATATTCATAATAAGAATTATCTACAGTTTCAGTAGTAGTAACGTTATGACTAACAAGTGTTATACCGTCAATGTCCCAAATGCCGCTGGTTTTGTTAACATTGTTATCTAGGTTGCTATCTATTCGACGATTACCAATAATTCCGCCATTGCCACGGCCACGGGGTTGGTCAGCAGATAGTATACGAGAAGACGTTCCTATTTTTGCTCCTCTTACTCCTCCGTTTCGCCATCTAAACATATTAGCTGATCACTTCGTAACTACAAACAGCTTCTAATGCACTTGCATTGCCTGCGGAAATTCTCAAGCTATCATTTTCTTCTAAGTAAATTGAACTGTCTTTAGCAAGTATAACAATAGTTGAATTCCCTGGTACAGAAACAGCGGTTGCTATTCTATATTGTGTTGCTTGGTTTTTAAAAACTTGAACACTTATTGTTTGAGCACTACCTGTTACATTACCAGCAATTAGTGTGTTAATTTTATATACTTCTCCGCTACCGCTAGCATTAGTTACAATAGCCGTAGGAGAAGTAGTAACTGCTTGACCAGCTGTTTTTGCTGTAATCGTTGTTACACCTACTATATTTGGTGCTGCCATTTTATCCTCCAAAAATCATTGACATTGCAATAGCTCTACCAGTTGTAGCAGTCTGTGCTCTTGCATCTGTATAGTAAAGGTTAGTTGAACCTTCTGTTAAGTTATCTGTTGTGCTATTTACTAGATTTATTATTCCATTAACGCTGTCAACTAATACTGTAGAATCATCTGCAAATACACTGCCATTCAAATCTCCAGTTAGTGTGCTTGTATGTTTTATTTCTTTGGTAATTGTGTTATACGTTAAAAAATTATTACCACTAGCACTATTATTAATAGGTGCAATAAACAATCCTGAATAGCTGCTCGACGGCAGGTAATTGCCTGTTGCATTTATTACAATACTGTTAGGTAATTGTGCTGAGATAGTTCCATCAAATCCTGCAAAACGCCCTATAGCAATAGCGTCTTGTCCTTGACCGCCACGACCGGCAGTATAACCAATTGCAATAGCGTACTGTGCCTGTGACTGATATCCTGCAAGTCCACCGATAGCAATTGTATCACTTCCCGCACCTATACCCCAACCTATACGGCCTGCGTTGCGTCCAATAGCAATAGCATCTTGCTGTTGGCTTTCCTTGCCTGCACCTGCACCTATAGCTATACCATACTGGCTCTGGTAAGTTTGTCCTGCCTGATAACCTATAGCAATGGTGCTATCAGCTTGATTAGCATTGCCTGCCTGATAACCTATTGCGATAGCAGTTTCCCCTTGTGTGGTATTACCTGCTGTCTCTCCAATAGCAATACTGGCTAAACCTTGATCTGACCAACCTGCTAGTTTACCAATGGCAATTGCTCTATCAGCCTGGTTTATATCTCCTGCAAGATATCCAAGAGCAATAGCAGTTTCGCTTGTTCTAAGAGCGGTAGCATATACTCCGCCATTAACACCATCAACAATAGTAGTTGAGTCGTCACCAAATACTGATCCTTTTAGGTCGCCTGTTACATTGCCTGTTACATTACCGTTAAGTGAAGCAGTAATTGTGCCAGCACTAAAGTTACCGCTTGCATCGCGGAAAACAATAGTTGAAGCAGTGTTTGCGTTAGTTGCATTTGATGTAACTGTAAATGTTCCGCCTTCACTGCTTACGCTACCACTAATACCGTTACCACTTGTAGCACCTGCGGCAACATAGTTACCCGTTGTGTCAGTGCCCAGTGCCACGCTATTAGCAGCAATTGTTGCTGCGATAGAAACATCTGCGCCACCATTAAAACTTACACTACCAGTAACATCACCTGTTAAACTAATTGTACGAGCAGTTACTAGTGTAGTTGCTGTAGTTGCTGTAGTTGCTGTAGTTGCTGTAGTTGCTGAAGAAGCATTGCCAATTACATTACCAGTAAAGGTACTTGAGTTTACCCATTCACCGCCTTCGTATATTAGAATCTGATTTTCTACTGGTGAAGTTAGTGTTACGTCTACTAATGCACTAATTGCTTTAGCAGAGGTATAGTCAGCAGTTGCAACACCGCCTGTACTGTAAGGTGTAAATGTGGTCCCGTCAACTGGGACTGTTAGACTTGGATCAGAGTACAATGCAAACGTGTTTCCGGTAAGGATATCCATATAGTATTCGTTACCGTTAACTTCTATCATACCTACAACATCAGTAATAGTAACTTCAGTACCTTCTGTAAAACTATGATCAGAAGTGGTTGTAACAATAACAGGATTTGTAGCACTTATAGTAGAAATACTTTTGCTTGCGCCGCCAACTGTAGCAATAATTTCAAGTTCGTTATCAGAAATTCTGCTGATAACAATATTAGACCCAGGAGTTAACGAAACTGCTGATGTGTTTGCATTTACATCCTGTAAATGAATAGAAGTCGATCCAATAGGAACGTATATTTGGTAGTTCACATCAATTTCAAAACTATCAGTAATAGCATCGGGATTAAACGCAACACCATTTCCGCCAGTAATTGTTAGCGTGTCCGAAGTACTGTCAGCCTCCAGCGTCACACCATCAGGCTGTAAAGTAATTTTTCTAAAAAAGTCGTAGTATGCTGCACCTGCCATAATAGATCCTAAAATGAATTTTTATTATGTGTATTTATTTAAATATTCGTATGTTAGTAATTGGCAACGGTGAAAGTCGTGCAGGAATTGATGTTTCTGCACTTAATGGTCCATTAGTTGGGTGTAATGGTGCAATGCGAGATTTTAACCTAGATTATCTAGTATGTATTGATACAAAAATGGTTGACGAAGCAGTTCGTCGAAAAATAACTTATCCAACGTTGATTTATACAAGACAACAATCGATGTTGCGTTATCCAAATGTTTCTAATTTAAGAGCAGTACCCGATCTTCCTTATCAGGATATTAATAGATGGGATGACCCTCATCATTGGGGTAGTGGGCCGTATGCTGTACTAATTGCTGCTAATTACTCGCACGAACGAGAAGTTAAGTTGTTAGGATTTGACTTATATAGCAAGAATCAGTTAATTAACAACGTATATAAAGATACTAACGGATACAAAGAAAGTACCAGTGCTGCCATTGATTCCAGATATTGGATACATCAAATTGGCATGGTGTTTCAATGTTTTCCAAAAACAAAATTTATAGTATATCAAGAAGACGGTTGGGAGTTGCCCAAAGCCTGGAAAGAGCGCAATGTTTCTCTTGACAGAATAAGTAATATAAGTTAATATATAATTGTTAACAACAAGTGGCCTTAGGCATTCATCCCACTCTAAATACTCTGCGTGTCATCAAACTTGCTACCTAAAAAGGAGACTAGAGATGGCAAAATATTATTCAACAAAAACATACGGCAACGATAGAGGTCTATCTTGCACATTTAGACAATGGCGCAGTACACATTCACATTGTTCACTGCTACATGGATATTCAATTGGTATTAAACTTGTCTTTGAAAGCGAAACACTAGATGATCGTAACTGGGTTATGGACTTTGGTGGACTTAAAGCATTTAAAGAATGGTCAGAATACATGTTCGATCACACTCTGATTATTGCACAAGACGATCCCTATTTGGATAGGTTTGTGCAGTTGTCGCACATAGGAGATCCGTTTCATTCAGGTACTGGAAAGATCCCAACAGACATTCCTCCAAACGAGCGTGGCGCAGTTTGCGATCTTAGAGTTGTGTCAGGAGTAGGCTGCGAGAAATTTGCAGAGCTTGTATTCAATAACATGAAAGCTATTCTAGACACTTACAAAAACGGCGGAACATACACACTTCCAAACGGAAAAACTTTTGAAGCACGTTATCCTGTTGGACAAGGTGTTAACCTAAAGAGTGCTGAAGTTTTTGAACATAGTGCCAATTCTGCGATCTACGAAGGTTAATGAACTACGTTGTTTGTTTAAAATACGGTGACAAGTATTCTGCGGAATATGTTAATAAACTGTACTCTATGGTACAGCGTAATTTAACAGTTCCGCATGAGTTTATATGTTTTACTGAAAACTCAAAAGGTATCAATACTAACGTAACTGTAAGAGATTTAAAACTTCTGTCAGGAGTGTCAGGTTGGTGGTATAAGCCTATGTTTTTTAATCCTGGGTTAAATTTACATGGTACTATATTATTCTTAGACTTAGATTTAATTATATTTCGTAATATCGACAAACTGTTTACTTACAAACCTGGGAACTTCTTGATTATACGAGATTTTAATAGGTATGTAGTTAAAAACTATCAAAAATTTAATAGTAGCGTTTTTAGGTTAACAACAGGGCAACACCGTAATGTTTATGATAATTTTATCAAACAACCTAGTGCAGTGATTAAACGATATCACGGTGACCAAGACTGGATTAGAGATGTAATTAAAACAGATTTTGAATTTTGGCCTGACGAATGGATACAAAGTTACAAATGGGAGATGAGAGGAAAACCTGCGATGACGCGAGATAACAGAGGCAATAGGAATTTTATTGAGCCAGGAGTTCCAAAAATAAAAGACGAAGCTAGTATCGCTGTATTCCACGGTGATCCTAATCCACACAATTGTATCGATGAATGGTGTAAAGAAAATTGGGTATGACATGACGGACACAAAAATTAAAGTATCGTTTAATGATTTGTTTGCAATTCCGATAGGATTGTTTGACCTGTCAAACAATCCCAATTTGTTAACTGCAAAATCTCTAATAGAACAAGAAGTAAAACATAATCAAGCAGACGAACATGCTCTAATGTCGGACGGTAAGTCGTCGTGGGGTTTAGGAAAATGTATATTAACAGCACCAGAATTAGAAACTCTTAGAAAAGATATAGATGAGTGTGTTGACTATTATAGGCAACATTTGGGGCTTCGAGAACAAACACTAGTTAACAGCTGGTTTAACGTAATGCCGAAAGGCAGCAACGTTATACCCCATAGGCATGAACGTTCTTCAATAAGCGGAGCACTGTATATAGATGCCGGTGAAGATTGTGCTGATTTATTTTTTATCAATCCCACTTCAATATATAGAATGTCTGAAGCACCAGCATTTGATGGATCTATGTATACATCAAAATATGTAGATGTAAAAGTTGATACAGGTCGTTGCATATTATTTCCAAGTTGGTTGGAGCACGGCACTGATGAAAACCAATATGACAATAGAATTGTAATTAGTTTTAACTATAAAGAAACATATGATTGACAATTATCAATAAAGGCAATATAATAAACTATGGACTTAAAATTTACAACAGCAGGCGATTTTATGAAGGCACAACAGCAGCGTATCGGTTTTGCATGTAAGTACATGCATCGCGACCAAACACTAAAACCCAAACTTCTTGAAGAAATCCAACGTCCACTAAATACCAAGTCGACTACAGTTGCCTGGCTTAACCGCCAGTCACGCGAAGTTGCAGAACAAAGGTTGTGGGATATTATGGTACATAATATTCAAGCAATATACAACCTAGTGGAGTATGTAGGAAGTTTGCCTAATGAGTTACGAATGGTCCGCCTGGGCAGCGATGTGTTACCTGTTTATACTGAGTCAAGCTGGAGTTATTTTTGGCGCACTAGTAGTGTACGTGAGTTTTGTGCAAGAGAATTTATCAAAGTTGGTGATTTGGCTCGGCGTCTTGACGTTAGGCTATCTATGCATCCTGGTCAGTTTACTGTATTGGCTAGCGACAATGCTGAAATTGTAGAGCGTAGTATAGAGGAGTTTGAATATCATGTTGACATGGCGAGATGGATGGGTTACGGCCGGACGTGGCAAGACTTTAAAGTCAACGTACACATTTCGGGTCGCCGAGGCCCACAAGGCATCATTGATGTTTTACCAAAACTCTCGCCGGAAGCACGAAATACAATTACAATCGAAAACGACGAAATGTCATGGGGCATCGACACCAGCCTCGAACTTGAAAAACATGTCGCACTCGTGCTTGACATACACCATCACTGGGTCGCTACAGGAGAATACATTCAGCCCGCCGACGATAGACTTCTACGCATAATAGATAGTTGGAGAGGTGTTCGTCCTGTAATGCATTATTCATATAGCCGCAACGAACATTTGCCTATAGAGTTTAAACATGACAGTCTTCCTGATATGAATAGACTACTTGAAGCAGGACATAAGAAACAAAAGTTGCGAGCACACAGCGACAACTATCCTAACCGTTTTGCTAATGAATGGGCACTGTCGTTTATTGATAACTTTGATATTATGTGTGAATCAAAGCATAAGAACTTAGCAAGTATTGAACTATATAAGTTCTGGAAGGGCTTTAAAGAACCCGTGAGTATAATTCCTGAGTTTGAATTAGCTTAACATGTATTTTCCAGTCTCAGTTCCATATCGAACAACGCCTGTCATGTCGAAAAACACAGGCACAGTTTATGAGACAGTTGAAAACTTTTCGCATATTAAAGATAAAACATTTGAGCTTAATCGTTTTAGTACAGACTTGTATGCCTCTCGTAGACCAGATCTAGTAAAACAGGCCTGTAGACTACTAGACGTTCCAATTATCACCGACAATATAGTTGAATTTTCTTTAAACTTCAAAGAAGATGTTGCTATTATGCACAAAGGTGTGTTAGAAGCAATATGTTTTTGCTATCCTAGTTCATGGGTACCTAGTGAACGTGTAGGATTAAGTTTAACAGAAATACACGGTCCGGTGGGTGACGGCGAAATGTTAAGAAAAATGAGTCGACGAATTGCAGAAACAATGGCAACTCAAAGTAGTATGCGTAGATATGTATGGACTATAAGTACAACAGGTGAATTAAGCAATCATCCTAAAATTAATAAACCTGAAGTTACTAGGCATACAACTATAGACGACTTGTATTTTAGAATGGAAACTCAAACCACAATGCCGTTAGGAGATAACGAAACCAGTTTGTTTTTTGTAAATGTTGAAACCTGTCCTTTAAGCACATTTTGGGATGACATTGAAAAGCGTCAAGTCATAGTAGATAGTATTAATAGCATGAGTGATAACATATTAGAATATAAAAGTTTATTCAAAATCAAAGAAATTTTAAATAAATACTTTAACGGAGGAATTAAATGAGCTATTTGAATTTAATGTATGGTAGAAATAGGCAACAACCAGCTTTAACTCACTCTTCAGATAAAAATCCAAATCGTGTAACGGGCGGTCTAAAAGCACAGGGCGTCGATCGTTTTACTATGGTTGCTGAAGACGGCTCTCAGAAAGAAATTCCAACACTAGAATATGTTCGCAGTTTAGAAGAACAATCAAGAAAGCAGAGAGCAGCCCTTGATATTCTTGAACGTAAACTAGCTAGACAAGAACGCTCGCTAGAAGCACTAGAAAGCTATGTAAGGAGTAAACAATGATAAATTTAGTAACAAAATGGGTAAACGATCGTCTTAAGGAACGCACATCCTGGGATGGTGCTGTATTAATTATTGCAGGCGTTGCGTTCCTAATCTTCAAGCCAATCGCTGCTCTAGTAGCTTACGGCGCTATTGCGTATGGTGCTTGGACTATCTGGAAAGCAGAGTAATTGTAATAAATTGTAACATTTTACAAGTTTAGGTTGTATTTTGCAAAAAATGTGTTTAAATATAATTGTTCCTCAGGAGAAATTATATGAAACACCTAGTTGCACTATTCGCAGCCTTAATCCCAGTTACACTGGCTGCACAAACCTATACAGATAATGTTGCTGAAATCATAAACAATAACTGTGTAACGTGTCACCGTCCTGGTGGCATCGGACCAATGAGTTTTGAAACATACGAGCAAGTAAGACCGTGGGCTCCTCTTATACAAATGAGAGTAGCCAATAGAGAAATGCCTCCTTATGCATACGATCATGGTATTGGCATACAGGACCTGCAAGGTGACTGGCGTTTATCACAAGAAGAAATTGATGCTGTAGTAGCATGGGTAAATGCAGGTTCACCTTATGGTAATGCTGATGTTGTAGTACAACTACCAGAAATGCGAGATCCAGAAGCGTGGAACTTTGAAGAAGACTTTGGTTTACCTGATGCAATTATTCCTTCAGTAGCAATAGACATTCCTGCAAGTGGTAATGATATGTGGCACAAGCATTTAGTACCAACAGGGTTAACTGAAGACCGTTGTATCAAAGCAGTACAAGTTAAACCACGTGGCAATGCTAAAAGTGTAGTACATCATGCAAACTCAAGTATTATAACAGCAGAAGGGCGTGAAGGTATGCTTACAGAGTATGCTATGGGAAAGTGGGGAGAGATAGTACCACAAGGGGTGTGCCGTACTATTCCAGCAAATGCAGAAGTAAGTTGGGATATACACATGTTCCCTGGTGGGCTTGGCGCAATGGCTCCAGGATCAGTTATCAAAGACAACGTGGTAGAGATTGGTCTTTGGTTATACACAGAAGAGGAAAGCGCACAACTGAAATACAAACAAGATTTGAGTTTGTATCGCCTTGGCAATCAGGACGACTTAGTAGTCCCACCCAATGGATATGCAATGACGCAGGGCTTTCACAGTTTCGATCATCCTGTGCGTTTAGATAGTTTTCAACCGCATGGCCACTTGCGTATGAATGCTGCAAGTTTGGAAATATTTTATCCCGAAACTGGCAGAACAGAAGCAATAAGTCAAATATCAAACTGGAGTGCAACATGGCATCACAGTCACTTGTACGCTCCTGATGTAGCACCACTAATACCTGCAGGTGCAGTTATTATTTTAAAACAGTGGTATGACAATACTGCAAACAATCCAAACAATCCAGACCCAGATTTTTGGGTAGTAGGCGGTAGTAGAACTGCGGATGAGATGACTCATGCTTGGCTTGCTATTACACACTTAGATGATGAAGGATACAATCAACTTAAAGCTCAAAGAGGTATAGTAAGAAATTAAACTATAGTTTACTAATTGGTAAATCACTAGAGGCGTGGAGATCCCAAACTTGTTTGCGTTCCACGCCTTTCTTTTGTCCGAAGGTTTTGGCATCACATCTTTCACAAACATGAAAGTAGTTGTTATTAAGTCTCTTAGGATCCATATTTCCTCGTTCTCTAACAAAATCATTATCACAATTGTCACACCTTAAACGTACAAACGTTTTGTGTCTAAAATATTCATGACGTATACCTGTCTTTGATATACGCTCATGCCGTGTTTTTTCTGTAAACTGACCTAAGAACATAACTATATTTACATTAAGATTATAAAAATGTTCGCTAAATATAAACATAGAGAGGTAAAAAATGTCAATATGCACACTAACTGAATCTGCACAAACTCAAATTAATCAACTTTGCAAAGACTATGACTGTTTTGCTATTAGTCTAAACGTCACAGGAGGCGGGTGTGCTGGTTTTCAGTACGACTGGGGAACTATAAAAAATGAAAACGAGCTAGATCCCAGTGACGAAGTAATCTCTGCAGGGGATGGAAACTTAGTCATTGGATCATATAGTCTGTTCTTTCTTGTAGGAACACAAATTGATTATGCTCGTAGCCTAACAGGCGAACAGTTTGAAATAAGCAATCCCAACGCACGTACTAGTTGCGGCTGCGGCGTAAGTGTAAATTTTGACAATCACATACCACAATTCATAGGATAATGGAGTTATAAATGGCAAAGCAAAATGTTAATATTGGCGTAGAAGGTAACGACGGTACCGGCGATAGTATACGCGAATCGTTTCGTAAGGTAAATGAAAACTTTACTGAACTGTATGCTGTTTTTGGTATTGGTGGCCAGATTAGTTTAACTGACCTTTCGGATACTCCTAATTCATACGAAGGAAATGAAAACAAGGTACCAGCAGTTAAAAGAGATGGCTCTGGTATAGCGTTTTTAGAATTAGCATCTGATAATGAGCTAAATGGAACTATTGATACTATAGGTTTTGATTTCAGCGTAGACGGAAAATTAATTGTAAGACAGCTAGTTTCAAAAGTTTCAAACGACCCTGAACCTATTTTAGGCGGGCCGCTAAACGCTGCCTCGCAACCAATTGCAAACGTTAGAATAACGCAGGCTGCTATTGACACATTTAACTCTGTGTATGGAACAGACCTAAGTATAGACTCCTTAGTAATTGATAAAGCATATGCTGATAGAAATTATCAGTCAAAAGATATTGCTGGCGGCGGCCTACGTTTGCCAGATGAACCAACTAGTACAAATAGTTACACTTTAACAGTAACCAATTTAGTACTAGGAAGTCTAAATATTCCTTCACATGGTCTATCACAAGCATATAATGGCGCTCCATTTATATTCCGTTCTACAGGAACAGACCCATTTGGTGTAACTACAGGCGGCATTGCGTATGTTCGTGTGCAAGACTCAAACACAATATCGTTACACGAAACAGAACTAGGCGCTGTTAATGGAACAGAACGTATACTATTAAGCGGTGGTACTGGTACCTTTACTATTACTGACTCTGCGTATGATACCTCACTAGCAGGAAACTTTTTAAACAATGTTGCTATACCAAGAAAGTCAGTAGTTCGTCGTCAAGGCGACACAATGACAGGTATTTTAAATTTATCAGATCATCCAGGTGAACTTTCTGGTTTTGGTCTGCCAAATGGACCTGATGATTTACAAGCCGCAACAAAACTTTATGTTGATAATGCTGCTGCAACCAGTGCTGTAAACATATTTGTTGCCCAGAACGGTGACGACAGACAAACAAATACTCCTGTTGGTAAAGAAGGACGTAATCCTGCATATGCATACAGAACAATCAATGCTGCTGTAAGAAAAGCAGAAGAAGTAATTCTATCCTCAGCTTATCTTCCAGGCCCAATGATGCAGACAATGACCTATAACACTGGAGCAACTGCGTCAACAATACTTTCGGCAGGTATTTCCGGTGCTGATATTCAAAGGACTAACGCAAGAAGTCTTATTATAGCAAACAAAGAGTTTATACAAAAAGAAGTTACTGCATTTATAGATGCAACATATCCAAGTTTTGCTGGAACATACGATGTTGAAATCTGTCAAAGAGACGTAGGTTACATTCTTGAAGCAGTGACATTAGATGGCATGCTAGGTGATAACGCTAACTATTTGTCCCGCTGGGCTGGCGTTAGATATTATTCAAGTCCTTCTGCAAAGAAAGCAATTGGATCTCAAAGAACTGAGACTATAGCAGGTATCGAACATGCAAGGGACCTTGTTCAATACATCTTAGACTACAGTACTTGGTTATCAGAAGGTGCAAATCCGGCCGACGAGCCATCTGAAACTTTTTATCAGACTCGCGTACAACCATTTTATGACTCTGTAAACATACCAGACCCAGATGCAGGATCAACCTACAATGGTAAATTTAGTGTTATTCTAGATGTTATTAATGACGGTCTACTAGATGCGCCAGCAATAGTAGACGGCGAAAGAAGTTACAGACTTAATGTACGAAACGGAAACTTTGGATTTGTAGATCAAGCTAGTCCTGAAAACACAGACATTATTCCAGGCAAGGTTATTAGAGGTCGCACATCAGGTGCTCTAGCAAGAATTATCGACTATAGACATGAATCAGGAGATAGACCTGTTAGTATTACTGAGACAGATGAAATTGAAGTTCAGCTATTAGAACCAAAAGTGTTTTTACTTGACGAAGAACTAGAATACGGAAATATTTCTAGAGAAGCCCAAGTTACTGTTATGGTAGAATCAGGAGTATATGAAGAAGACTATCCTATTCGTATTCCACCAAACGTAACAATCAATGGTGACGAATTTAGACGTTCTATTATTAAGCCTAAAAGACGAGTTTCGCAATCTCGATATGCAACTTCATTCTTTTATAGAGATAGAGAGTTTGATGGACTAGTATTAGGTAAGTCATTAATTGAAAGTGTAGAAACAGTTACTCCTGCTGATGCAAATCGTGTAGCAGGAACATATACAATTATACCTACACAATATTCAACTAGTGGTTATGGTAAAGATGCAACATTTGAGATAACAGTTGACGGAAATGGTGCTATAACAACTATTAATATTGTTAATTCAGGTAAAGACTGGAGAGTTGGCGATACTATTGAAATTTTAGATGATCAGTTAGGCGAAGGGGGCGCACCAAAAGCAATCCTTACTGTTACTAGTGTGCCAAATGGTGTTGAATATGTTAACCCGTTAACAGGTGATATTGATGGGTATTTTGGATACCATTATGTAGCTGATCCAAGAAGGCAGAAAAACGTAGGTGCTGGCTATAAAAACATTGGCAAATGGGAAACTGCGGCACTAACACTTATTGATAACAAAGAATTTATACAAGAGCAAGTAGTAGAATACATTAATAATACTTACCCTGCTATGATTGGTAATTATAGCGAAACAAAAAGCAAACGTGATACCGGATTTATTATTGATGCACTTGTAAAAGATTTAAGAAACGGAGGAAATGAATTTTCTCTAGAAATGCAAGGTGAATTCTACGACGGATCATTAGGAGGCATTAATGTAGATGGATGTGTAGCAGGGATGCAATACATTCATACGATAGCAGAATCGTTATTGCGTGGCGAAGAACCTGCAATGATATATGGCGTTGACCTAGAATATCCAGAAGCAGACCTTTATAATGGAGAAGCAGATCCGGATCTATGGGCCTCGTCAACTTTATACAGGGTTGGTAACGTTGTTAAATTCGTTACAGGTTTAGGTGATGAACTTTATTTCCAGTGTAAATCAGAACATACTTCGTCAAGTTCATTCTCTTTAGATCAGGTAACATATTGGGATGAAGTTTTTGGACCATCAGATACTATATCTCAGTTAATAGGTACTGTTGTATTTGCATTTAACGAAGATTACAATCCACCAAAAAGAAACAACGAGATGGATGTTTTCTTAATGAACGATGCAACACGCATTAGTAATATTACTGTTCAAGGACACGGTGGATTTATGTGTGTACTTGATCCGCAGGGACAGGTACTAACTAAATCTCCATACATTCAAGTAGCAGCATCGTTTTCACAGTCAGTTAACAAACAATCATTCCGTGGAGGAATGTATGTTGACGCATTTACAGGAAATAGTGCAGTTCAAGTAGTAGGACTTGTTGATCCAAGTGATCCATTTAGAGTAAACATTAAGAGTTTACCAGGCCAAGGCCTATTCATTAGAAAACCTGAAACTCCAAGCGCATTTTATATCGATGGCAGACGATTCCAGATTAACGCATGTACAGCATACGATGCAGAATATGGTACTGCTCAACTTATACTTGATAGAAGTTCTAATGACGGAAATGGTTTTTCAGGAATTACAAGTAACTTAATTACCGGAGTTAATCTAGACGCAATTGGTGATTTTGAATTTGACTCAGAAATTTGTGCAAGAGATACTGAAATAATGATCCAAGGCACTAGTTATGACTTGTTGTTTGGTACAAATTATAATGCAGTTACCTCCGGACTTGCTTATCAACGTGGTACAACATCTGCAGAACTAGTTGTTAGTACAGGAGAAGGCGGACAAAGAGCAGTTACAGTAAATGCAATCGAAGAAGCAAAGAATCAAGTTCTTGCTCTATCAAGTGTTTCAAGCAGTGTAGGAATTACAAATTCAATAACAGCAGCATTTAATGAAATAACTGATATTCTTTCAAATGGTGCTGGAAATGCTGATCCCTTAGTGTGGACAGACCCAGGTGTTGATGTTAACAAACGCTATGCAAGAGAGCTACTGCAAGCAAATAGAGCATACATTGGCACTGAACTAACTACTTGGATTAACAGTAACTATGCAGGATTTACTTATGATGAAGATAAGTGTCGCCGAGACGTAGGATATATTGTTGATGCATTAAGCTATGATATACAGTATGGCGGCAATACAGCATCTATTAACGCTGCAAAATCTTATTTTACATTTGCAGTTAGTGTATTACCGTTGGCCCAAAGATCAGTAACTGCTGCTGCAATGGCACAGCTAGCATCAATTGTTAGTGACATTGTAACAGAAAGCTATGCTGGTCAAACAAATACAGGAACACCTGCAAGTGCAACCGAAGCAACTGAAGTAGAATCATTAGTAACTATAGTAAAAAATGTAATATCATCGGGCACTACTAACGCATTACCTGCAACTTCTTATCCAAGTACCGCATGGGTTGCAGCAGATTTAATAGAAGCAAAAGTTGAGATTGATACAAATACTGCTGTTATTGTAAGACGTGTTGTTCAAAGTGTTCCGTCACCATTATCAGTAACACTACAAACAGCAGGTAACAGAAGTATATTAGGCAATGACTTTACACAGGTAAACGATTTAGGATATGGTCTTGTTGCAGTGAACGGTGCATTATCAGAAATGGTATCTATGTTTACCTACTATTGCTGGGTTTCATACTATGCTAAAAACGGATCACAAATTAGATCTATTACTGGATCATCTTGTTACGGTGAATACGGTCTAATTGCAGAAGGTTCAGATCCAAACGAAATTCCTGACGCAGTAATCCTAGTACAAGATATGGCAGAACCTGCTAAATCGTTTAGTGCTGATACTATTTTAACATTAACTGGCGCACAGATATTAACTGAAGGCGAAGAAATTACACAGATTAATACAGGTGCAACAGGAACAGTTGTAGTATCAACAAGTCAAGTATCTGATGGCGGAACAGGATCTTATGTAATTTATCTAACAGATGTAAATGGTGCATTCGATACCTCTAATGAATTGCAAATTACAGGACCAATAACTGGAGACTCAACAGTTACAAATCTAGGTCCTACAAGTGTTCCAATAAGTGTTGATAATACTGGATATGGGAATAACGCAGAGCAATTGTATATCCATGTATATGACATGGCAAATGCTCCAAGTAATAGAGCTGAAATTGATTTATGGCATCCTGTATTCCCAGCATTCGCTAGATATGAGGTTGCAAACGTAACTAAGATTAATCATATACTAGGCGGTTTAAAAGGAATTAATAGTTCTATACCAACTACTAATGTTATAGCAAACGGTTCTGCTATTGGGGCTGTGTTTACAGTATATAAATCAATTGATAACGGTTACGGAGCAGTAATAACCACACCAGGAACAGATTATACTGTAGGAGACACTTTTACACTTGATGGGACATATATGGGAGGTACGTCAGGGAGTATTGGGATTGGCAATGATGCTATTGTAGAAGTTACAGAAGTTGATCCAATTGGAGCAATAACTGCTGTATCAGTTACTGGAAATATTTTTGTCGATGCAAGTACACCTAAAAAAGATGGACAAGTTTATAAACTATCATTTTCAACTTCCGATGTTCGATATCAATCCACAGGACTGTTAGAAGCTGTATCATGGGGAGATGACATTAACTTTAGACGAAATCAAACACACATATTAGGTGATATTGTAAGACCCGATGTGTTGTCAATTCGTCCATCAACTGCTGTTATTTTTGATGAGAATCCAGATCAAATTTACAGATCTATTAGTTTCTTAGGATCTGATAGTTTAGGAACTCTTTTATCAAATGATCAGTCCCAAGCAGGATTTGACACAGGTTACGACTTCATTCGTTTAGTAATTGATAGTGCAAAAGCTCAAGAAGTTGCGCTATCAGGTACCGGAACTACAAAAGGCGGCACAATAGGCGATACCGTTCTTGCTTTACAAGTAGGACTAGACGATAACGAAATATTTAGACTTAATAATAATGCCAGAACGCCAATTGAAAACAGACCATTAGGATGGAGTACTGCAACATTAGTTGAAGCACCAATGACTACATGGGGAGGCAAAAAATATTATGTTTATAACTATCGTGCTGTAAATGCAGGAAACATCATTGGGCCTGTGTCTGATAGTAATGAGTACGGTATAGTTGATTTGCTAGAAATTCCAGGATCTGATATTAATATTACACCTGTTGTAGGTTTATCAAGACCTGTTGTATTAGGTAACGAAACAATTACATTACGAGCAGGTCTAAAGTCAGGCGCAACAGGTAATGTTACAGTTAACATTTCAACATGTCGTGCAACAGGTCATGACTTCCTAGATGTAGGAACAGGAGGTTTTAACCAAAGTAACTATCCTAATTTTATTTACGGTCTACCAAGAGAATCAGATCAAGCCAAAGAAGTAATAGAACGTGGTGCAGGTCGTGTGTTCTATGTAAGCACAGACCAAAACGGTATCTTCCGTGTAGGACGCTTCTTTAGCGTTGACCAAGGTACTGGTACTGTTACATTTAGTGCTTCGCTTGCACTGTCAGACGTTGACGGTCTAGGCTTTAAACGTGGTGTTGTTATTACTGAGTTCTCAACAGACTCAGCAATGACTGATAACGCATCGGACACAGTACCAACAGAAAGTGCTGTACGTGGGTATGTTAATAGACGTTTAGGCTACGATGTCAATGGTACAGCTATTTCAAATCCGTTAGGCCCAGGTGTTCTTGCTCCTAACGGCGCGGTGCCAATGACTGACGACCTGAATGCAGCAGGAAACTCTATTACTAATCTAAGAGCACCAACATCAAATTCAGATGCTGCTACTAAAGCATATGTTGACGCTGCACAAGCAAATAGTGATTCGCTTTACAAACTAAGAGATGTTGAACTCAACAATATAGCTGCATCACAAGTGTTACTATCAACAGGATTTAAGAAAGTTATAGTAACAAATATCGACGAAGGTCCATTTGAAGTTGCCGATATAGTACAAACTCCAACAGGTGCTGGTAATGTTATAGATGTGCTTAGTGTTACTAGTTATGAAGGCAACTCCCAAGCTATTATATACACGCCAACTAGTGGACAATTTGAAACTGGACAAAACCTTACTGTTTATGTAAACGGAAACCCAACAGGAACCCGTGGCGCAATAGTTGACGGGCCAATGGATGAATGGGCAAACGGTGTTTGGGATACAGGCAGTGATGTGTCTATTACTGCAACTAGAGCACTAACAGGAACTGGTGTTCCTAGTGCTAGACAAACTAACCTAAGTTTACAAATTCGTTCAAACTCTGTTGTAAACAGTGACATATCAGCTAGTGCAGGTATTTTGCAAAGCAAGTTGACAATGAATAAAGCTGCAACTCTTGCTAATTCTACAGGCATTACGCAAAACGACCTAGGTGTTGCTGCATTTAGCTCAACTAACTTTACTACTGATAATGGTTTTGTGTCATTAAAGGATGGTGGTATTACTCTAACAGCAATTGAGGACGTTGCAACAAAAACAGTTGTAGGCAGAAGCGCAGCAAGTACAGGCCCTGCATCACAAATTTCATTTAGTACAGTAGTACACGATGGCGGCGGCCTTGAGGATAATGACTTTACTGTTGAAGTTCCTACAGCATCTGATCCTGGAAATGCACTAATCAAAACAGGTACAGGTATTTATGGTTATACTAATGTATCAAAGACAGGCGAGGTTAACTCAATTGTTAAGACAGATGCAAATGGAAGTATTCAAGTTAACTCATTGAAACTTGGCGGCTCGTCAACATACGAAGTGTTGAGTTTGGATACAACTACACTTGTTATAAAAACACCAGCACAAGGTGAAATACTACGTGCAGTTGGTGGTTCTGGCGGCGCAAGTCCAACATATCCAGACTTACAAATACCAGGTAACGTAAACATTAGCGGTACTGGTATAAATCAGAGTGTGCTACAAACTGCTTCTAACTTTGCAGGTGAAAAGCGTCTAGGTGTTGACTGGATATACAGCTCATTTATTGAAGCACCTGGAGAAAGAACGCAGGCTTCTACTGGTATTGCTATTGGTGCTAATACTGGTAAAACAACAGCAGGCCAAGTTGCTATTGTTACAGCAGACAGTGCTACAAGTTCTAGTGTTGTACCTATGAAGTTTAGTTCAGCAGGTGCTTTACCTGACACTGACAACATCTACAACATAGGTAGTGCTACATTAAAGTACGCTAATGTGTATGCAACTACGTTCCGTGGAACTGCAACTGAATCATACTATGCTGACTTAGCAGAAAACTATTTAGGCGATAATGTTTACGAACCAGGAACAGTTTTAGTATTTGGCGGGGAAGCTGAAGTTACTACTACAATATTTAGAGGTGATCGTAGAGTTGCTGGTGTTGTTACTACAAATCCTGCACACTTAATGAACTCAGAACTAACAGGTGATAATGTAACAGGAATTGCACTACAAGGACGAGTTCCATGTAAAGTTCTAGGACGAGTTAAGAAAGGTGACTTGTTAGTTTCGGCTGCTATTCCGGGATATGCTACGGTCAATAACGAAGCAGAAGTTGGGACAGTTATTGGTAAGGCATTGGAAAATAAAGAGTCTCCTGAAAAAGGTGTAATTGAAATCGTTGTAGGGAAACACTAATGGACCAAAATCAAATAAAACGTATGGTTGATGCTGGTAAGGCAAAAACTATAGTAAGTAGGGATAAACAACAACGTCAAGTTGTTGTTACTCCTACTAAACTAAGAATCACTGTTCAAAAGGGAAATACTCAAAATGGCAAAACAACTGGTTAATATAGGTACAAGTGAAAATAAAGGTGACGGGGATCCTTTACGTGCAGCATTTACAAAAATTAACAATAACTTTAATGAGTTGTATGATGCTAATTTTGCAGATCCGTCTGCACTTGAATCATCGTTACTTCCTGGTACTGACGGAAGCTATGATATAGGTAGTTCAAACAAACAATGGGCGGATGTGTACATAAAAGATTTTGTTTATTTAACTGGAACAAGACTAAGCATGTCAGCAGAAGGAGATCTAATAGTCAACAATGGATCGCTAAAATACATACCAGAATCAAATGTACACTGGGACGCTCCTGCTCCAAAGACTGTTAGCGAAGCATTGGACAGAATAGCAAGTGCAATATATGCGCTAAATGGCGAAGTTCCAATTTAAGGTAAATATATAAAATGAACAGGATTTGAGCATGGCAAACAGAATTCCACTAATAATTGATCCAACGGATGGTAATAAATTAAAAGAACTACCAACTGATGACAATTTATATCTTCGAACTAACAATATCGAAGAAGTAAAAGACATTAATGCGTTAGGTACAATACGTGCTGCAAAGATTGAAATTGCAGGGAAACCTGTTTTGCCTACAGCGTTTATTGAATTAGAAGACACTCCTGCTACATATGAAGGACATGAAAACAAATACGTAAGAGTAAGCTCTGATGGAACTAGGTTAGAATTTGGTGAATTAGACCAACTAAACGATTTACATGTTTGGAACATGAGTGTTACAGGATCTATTAACCCAACTGAGACGGCTGCGTTTGATATAGGTGCATCTTATTTAAGATGGAGAACTATATATGCATCTAGTGTAATAGCTAATCTTAGAGGTAGAGATGGAAGTTTAATATTTAATGCAGACACTAATGAAATTGCTTATGCATCATTAGGCGGCGCACCAACAGCACTATCAGAATTTACAAATGATCTTGGATTTGTAAATTCTGCAGACGTAGATTCATTAATTAGCTCAACTATTAACGAAATTGTTGAAAATGGTATAATTGCAGATTTTGTTGGTTCAGTTTTTGGTGACGATTCTACAGTTCTAGTAGATGGTATCAATAATGCCATTAACTTAGACGGTACAGTTAAAGGTCATATAGTACCCAATACCAATGAAGAATATGATATTGGTGATGCTACACACAAATTTAGAGATTTGTATCTAAGTGGTACATCAATTTACCTTGGTGATGCTACAATTACATCGACAGGCGGAGCAGTTAACCTTCCAGCAGGATCTACAATAAATGGTGTTGACATTTTAACTGGCGCAGGTGGCGGCGGAAGTATCGACCTTACTGCTTTTAGTGTAGTGTCAAATCCTGCATCAGGATCTGGAACATTAGTATACAACAATACAAATGGTGTATTTACATATACACCTCCAGATTTGTCAGCAGTAAACATTACCCTTGACACTATTACTGCTAACAGTTTAGAATTTACCGGATTAGGTATTGTTACGATTGAATCTGGAAACAACATTGTTTTAGATGCTGCTGCTGGAGTAGGTGATATAGTTGCAAGTGGTAGTAGAATAACAAATGTTTCAGATCCAATTAATTTACAAGATGTTGCCACAAAACAGTATGTAGATTCTGTGGTAGTTGGTGGCACGGCATTGTTTTTTAATGGCGACATGAATGGTTCTGTATTTGCAGATGATAGTACACTACTAGTAGACGGCGTAGCTGGAGTATTAAAGGCGAATGTAGAAGTAGATAGTAACTGGACTGTAACAACTGGTGATAAGACTTGGAGTTTTATATACGGTGACATTGGTGAAGGAACTGTTCCTACTTTAGAATTTCCGGGTACCCTACAATCGACACAAACTCAAACAGCTATATTTGCTAGAACAGGTGATTTATCAAACAACTGGGGAATGAGCATTGACGCTGGCAACTCCCCTTATTATGTAGATATTGGTGAACTAACTGGTTCAAATTACTGGAGATTTGAAGGTAATGGCACACTGACCCTCCCAGGTGAGTTACACGGAGTTGGGAATGTTGTTGGTGTAGATGGCGGAAGTTTTACATTTCTAACAAAAAGTGGTGCTACAGAAACAACTAGATTTAATATTAGTTCATCTGGAGTTGAAGTAGTTGGAACACTCAACACACATACTATACCAGCAGGCACAGGAACACTAGCACTAACAAGTGATATTACATTTAATTTAGTCGACGATACATCTCCGCAATTAGGTGGTAACTTAAATGGCCAAACATATGATATTACTACTACAGGTAAAATTGTATATTCGAATGTTTACGGTACACTAGGGGAGTTACCTAATGCAAACATATATCATGGTATGTTTGCGCATGTACACGCAACAGGTAAAGGCTACTTTGCACACGCAGGCAACTGGGTAGAATTAGTCAACTCAGCAGACGATGTTACATTCAACACAATAACATTAACCAACGGCGCTGTTATTAAAGACAATGATGGAGATTCTATAGCATTTGGTCAAGGAGCAGGAGAAACTAGTCAAGGTCATAGTGCCGTTGCTCTAGGTGAAGGTGCAGGTTACAACACACAGGGTAATCAAGCGATTGCTGTAGGACGTGGATCAGGTAATGTTACACAAGGCGTCGGAGCAGTAGGTATAGGTTTCTGTGCTGGTGCAACTGATCAAGGCGACTACTCAGTTGCTATTGGTTTCAAAGCAGCTCGCGGTAACATGGATGGAGACGGTACACCTAACCAGCCTGCTAACAGCATTATGATCAATGCTTCAAGTACACCATTGAACGGTGATCAATCAGGTTTGTATATCAATCCAGTTAGAGAAGATACAGGTAATACTGCCAAAGCAGTTTACTATAATGCTACTACAAAAGAATTAACCTATGCTGACCCATCAGGCGGTGGTGGTGTTGGTAGTGCAACAACAACTTATGCGTTTGCTGTAGGCAATGATGACGGAAATATAATCACATCCACCGATGGAACAACATGGTCCAGCCCAGTTGATTCTGGTATTTTTGTTGGTTCAATTGCAACTGATGGAACAACTATTGTTGTGGCAAATGATAGTGGTGATCTTGGATATACCAGTTTCAGTTCACCAGGAACCGCAGTTGCAATATCTACATCTTTGTACATAACCAACATGCTCTACGCAAACAATTATTTTGTTGCAGCAGGTTATTATGCTGGAACGCCACAAACCTGCGGATGGGGCTATTCTACAGATGGCATTAACTGGATTTGGAAAACTATCACAGATGCTGGACTGTTAAATGACTTAGCAGCTGGTGGAAGTGAGAACAGTAGATTCAGTGACGTTGACTACAACGGTGTGGGATGGGCGTTTTCAGTACAAGCAACCAGTGTGAACGGCGGTGTTTACATTACTGATTTGAGCTCCAATCCAACAACTGCCAATCAGTTTAGCACTGCCGTAGATTATGCGGAGAATGGGTTGTTTACAGCATGGAGTGGATCTTCATGGTATGTGTTTAATGACTCAACCAGTGCCGTTAATACCAGCACCGATCCACGCACAGGTACCTGGACGGAAAACAATCCATTAACCAGTCTGTCAAATGCAATAGGATATACTGTTCCGGCGTTCAGTGACACAGCCGCAGGAGGTGACGGTGTAATTGCAACTGGAACCGAAGATGGTCATGTGGTTTATACTACAGACAACGGTAGCACTTGGGAATTTGTTACAATACATCCGTTTGATTTTACTGTCACAGATATTAACAACAGTACAGGCGCACTCACATACACTTCAATCCCAACAGAAGCAGGCAACGGTGTTATTAAAAATGGTGAGAAAATTGTAATCACAGGTTCTAGCGTCGCAGGATACAACGGAACATATTATCTAAATGTTGGTGCTGGAAATATACTGTATGATGATCAAACATTGACTACACCTTCAGACTTCAGTGCTCTTGACACTTTCACAGGCACAGCAACAGCAAGGGCAAGCCACGGTGTTTTCATTGATGCTATGGACTACGTCAATGGTTATTTCTACATTGGCAACGATTACGAAGAAGTGTATCGTGCAGCCAGTTCAGATCTTACAACATGGACTCTAGTAAATTCAGAAGTTGATGTTGACCTATACGTATTTTGGAGTGACTTGACTGGTACTATAATTAACACTAGCACCATAACTGGCGATGTAATAATTACTGGTGATTTAACGATTAAAGATTTATTAGTTAACGGTACAGTAAATGGATCACTAGCATATACAGCAGAAACACCAGGGGACTGGAGCGGAACCGCTCCAATAACTATAGGTGCAGCCATTGACAGATTGGCTACACTGGTCAAAGCACTTAATAGCGGAACTGGCGCATAAGATTTAACTAATAGGATTAAACTGTGAGTGAAACAAAAGAATATATTGTTAGTTTAAATCGAGATGTTGACTATGATGCCTTTTGGGAACAAATAGAAAACGCTAGCGAAGACGACGGCTTTGTTCCTACACGTAGAGTAGACATAGTTAACAATCGTGATGGCAGTTTGCGTATGTGTCACTATGCACTAACAGACGCTGAGGCCGCTCAACTACGCAGTGATCCTAGAGTGTATGATGTAGAAATTCCGCCCGAACAAAGAGACGATCTAATAATAAAGCGCAGAGCAATACAAGAATCAGACTTTGCAAAAACAACTAGTGATAGTGGGTCTCATGTAAATTGGGGTCTACGTAGAATAATTGCCGAAAGTAATCCTTATATAGGCAACAATGTAGCCGGTGGCTATACTTATACTCTAGAAGGCACTGGAGTAGACATTATTATACAAGATAGCGGCATACAAGCAGATCATCCAGAGTTTCAAGATTCACAAGGAAACAGTCGTGTTTACGAGATTGACTGGTATGCGGAAAGCGGACTCACCGGAACCATGCCAACTGAATTTTATACAGATTATGATGGTCACGGTACACATGTTGCTGGCATTGCCGCCGGAAAAACTTTTGGTTGGGCTAAGGATGCAAGAATTTATGCAGTAAAAGTAGCAGGTTTAGAAGGTAGTACAGATCCTTACAGTGGTATTTCACAATCTAATTGTTTTGATATAATTAAACTTTGGCATCGTAATAAACCTGTTGATCCTATTACTGGAGTTAAACGTCCTACTATAGTTAATATGAGTTGGGGCTATTATGCCACCTATACTAGTGTAAGCAGCATTAATTATAGAGGTACTACATTTTCAGGAACTGCTATAGATACTGGTAGCGAACGTTGGGCACTTGGCCTTGTACCGTTAAGCGATGGAACTACTTATTACACTAATGTACGTGTAAGTTCTATCGATGTTGACGTTCAAGAACTAATTGACGAAGGTGTTCATGTAGTTATTGCAGCAGGCAATCAATACCATAAAATAGATGTCGAAAACGGTCTCGATTATAACAACTATGCTATTACAAACAATGGTCTTGTTTACTATAATAGGGGTTCTAGTCCATACTCCGATGAAGCATTTATAGTTGGTAACGTTGATAGTGCTATTCATGCTGGAGGTTTGGAGCAAAAGGCAATCAGTAGTGAATGTGGTCCCGGAGTAAACATATGGGCTCCCGGTACCAACATAATGAGTTCAACCAGTAATACAAATAGTTGGGGGGCTGGATCGCAAAATTATTATTTAGATAGTAATTACAAGCAAACAAACATTAGCGGAACAAGTATGGCGGCTCCACAAATAACCGGATTAGCTGCATTGTACTTACAACTAAATCCAGATAAGACCACAGCAGAGCTTACTCAATGGCTGCTAGGGAAGTCTAGAAATGGAAAACTATACAGTAGCGGTAGCGAAGTTGATTACACTAATACTAGAAGTTTGCTAGGTAGTGAAAATAGATTTGCGTTTCAACCTTTTAACAGAGCATATACGTTAAAGATAACCTCTAGCTAAATATTAAAAACGGAGAATTACATGGCAATTCAATTAATAAACATAGGAATTACAGCTAACGACGGCACAGGTGATGACCTCCGTGAAGCCTTTGTTAAGGTAAACAACAACTTTGAGGAGTTAGATCTTAGAGATTACGAAAGGTCAACTGCTGTAAATCTAGGAGATAGCGGCGAAGGACTTTTTGCACAGCTTGTTGGCTATGAGTTACAGTTTAAAAAAATCATTGCCGGAACAGATGTAACCCTAGAATCAAACAATGAGAGTGTTACAATAAACGCAAACGGCGGATTAAAAAAACTAACAGTTAATCCAGACACTGGCACTATTGTTTTAGAAGAAATAGCAACATTAAATGTTCAAGGTGGCCAAGATATTGTTACTTCTGTTGTTGGTGACGCATTAAGAATTAATTATACAGGTTGGAGAGAATTATCCAACGATACAACTCCGCAGCTAGGTGGAGATCTAGACGGCCAAGGAAATAACCTTTTAAACATTGGCAATGTTGATGCTACTAATGTAACAGGGTCTTTTACAGGCAATTTAACAGGTCTAGTACACAGTATTGATATTAGAGATATTAACTTGTGGTTTAATAACTACTGGGATTTTGGTGTATTAGGCGTAAATTACTCAAATGTAGTGCAGTGGCTATCATCAGAGCTAGACATAGACTTTGGCACATTTCCACACCCCGAATACAGGACAATTGAAGGCGGCACACTATAACAATCTTTACGATAAATACTGTAAAGGAAGTGTGTTAAATGGCTGATATATCTCTTTGGAACGTAATAAGTGGAACTCAAATAGGGCTTCTAATAGAAAGAAACCTTATTGAAATAGCCTTGCCTGTAGCAAATGGATATCAGGGTATCGAGTTAGAAATCATCAGCGGAAATCTTCCTGCAGGTTTACGTATTGAAGGAACAAAAGTTGTAGGTACACCGTTTGAAGTAGTTACAGATACTGTTTCAAATGTTGTACTTCGTGCCCACTGGGAGGGATACTTTGACGACAGAACTTTAAAATTCATAGTTGTTGGTCCTGACGATCCAGTATGGCTAACCGCTCCAGGTCTATTACCGGTAGGTAGCGCAACTACTTACTTTATTTTAGATAGCGAAATAATTGACTTCCAGTTACTAGCAACAGATAATGATTTGCCTGCGGGCGATGTATTAGATTATTTTATCGCTGACGGTGATGGTACACTTCCTCCAGGAATTAAATTATCAAGAGATGGTAAACTAACAGGCATAGTTGAACCTTTATTAAGTTTAGATAAAAGGTTTACTAGCGGACAGTACGATTCAATGCCATACGGAGATTTTCCGTTTGATTATGCTGTTTTGCCAGGAAACGGTTACGGCAGTTTTTACTACGATACAACTTCGTTTGACTATTCTGAATCAACTGTTAGTTTAAGAAAACTAAACCGCTATTATCCATTTGCTGTAACAGTAACTGACGGCGACACATTTGCTCGTAGAGAGTTCAACATTTACGTTGTAGGCGATGACTTTTTACGCTCAGATAATACTGTGATGAAATCAAGTACTGGTGTGTTTACAGCAGACGTTACCCATCTTAGAACTCCAGTATGGGTAACCCCTAGAAATTTAGGATTTAAAAGAGCATCAAATTATGTATCTGTTTACTTAGATATAGTTGATAACTCTACTCTAGTCGGAAATGTTGTTTATACCTTAGAAGATGTAAATGACGACGGCACTCCTAGTATATTGCCTCCGGGGTTAGAACTTGATTCATCAACAGGGGAACTAACAGGTAGGGTTCCTTATCAACCAGCTGTTACACGAGACTATAAGTTTACAATTAAAGCAACTAGATTTGAAGGTGATTTAGAAACAGCTACAATTTTTGGAACATTCTATGAAGATACTTTATTAGGAAAAGATTTCTTTAAAGTATATAAAACAGATTTAACTAGTGTAGATGGTATTTCTGATCTAAAAGAACTAATAGGAAGAAAAATACTACTTAACAAACGCGAATATTCTGTAATAAACATAGATGATAGGAACGCAGACTATGATTTAATTTATGTCAACGATACTATTGGCCCAAATGTATCTCTTATAACAAGCAGAACAGCTAGAACCGGTCAAGATCATATATTTGTATCTAGGTTAAACGAAAAAGACAAAGAAAAATACCAAGGCAGAACTATTAGATTTAATGATGACGAAGGTTATGTTATACAAGACATACTACCTTATATAGAATATGAAATAATTCAAACAGATCCTTCAACTGATCCAATACTTCCATTTGGTGTTCCGCAAAACATAGATTTATATGAAAACTACTTTGCAAACGACATAGCTGTTTATACTGTAGAGTCCGGTGGCAACGGCAAAATATATCGCTGTTTATCAGCTCATAACATACAACCACAAACTGATATTGACGGAAATTTAATAACAGTAGATGGAGTTGTTCAAATTATTTTTGAAGAGGACAAATGGGTTGAAATAGCAGAGACGATACGTGATTTAAGTAATGAAGATGTTATTACTGCTACATATCAGGCTCTAGAATATAAGTTTGGTGGTACACCTTATATTGATATTATAGACCAAAACCGTTGGAAAATTAAAATTCTAAGTACTGCTGAAAGTAGAATTATTACAAACGTAAAAAACTTTTTTGACACCAGCACAGACAGTAGCGAAATAACTGTTAAACTGTTAAGAGACAACGAAGATAGAATTAGTTTTGACGTACCATTAATTAGTCAAATTAATCAAGGAAGAAACATCGGTATTGCTTTATTTAAAAATGATTTCTTTTCTAAAAATATTGTAATAGTAAGTGAAGATGAAACTGTAATACCAAGCACTGCTAAGACATTTGAATTAAGTATAATTGGTTATATTGATTCGGCAATACAATGGCTAACAGATGCTGATTTAGGAACTATAAATGCTAATTTTATTAGTAACCTAAGAGTTGAGGCTGAAACAACGGTACCGGGTACTAAAATGATATACAATATCATTGATGGTAAACTTCCTAACGGTATGCGTATGAACCCGTACGGAGAAATTATAGGATCAGCTAGACAATTTCCAGAACCTGGAAAACTAGGCTTAACAACATTTGATAATGGCGCTAATACTTGGGACGGTTATCAACCTGGTCTAACAACATTTGATAGAGAGTATAAGTTTACTGTTGAAGCAAGAGATAGATTCAATCTAGTTGCTATACGTAGAGAATTTACACTACTAGTTGATGATAGCGATTCTACTCGTTATACAAACATTTACGCAACTCCGTTCTTAAAACAAGAACAAAGAAATCAGTACAGAGTATTTTTATCAACTCCGGAAGTTTTTACTCCTGAAAGCATATATCGACCTGATGATGAAAGTTTTGGAATACAGAAAAAACTAAAAATGTTAGTGTATGCAGGCATTGAGGCAAAGTCAGTAGATAAGTTTGTTTCGGCGGCTGCAAAAAATCATAAGAAAACTCGATATTTAATGGGAGACATTAAAAAAGCTGTAGCAAAGGAACCCGGAACATCTGATGTTATCTATGAAGTTATTTACATAGATATAATTGATAGGGCTAAGCCAAAATCTGGAAAAACTCAAAAAGAATTTTTAATAAATACAAAAAATAATATAACTGTTGATAGTATACAGTTTGCACCAAAAGATGACGAAACTAAAACAGGTCTAGGTGCTGTGCAGCTTCCTGTATACGGACGTCAAACTGTTACATTCTTTTATCCTGAAGTAGATAAAATTATTATTGATACTAGAGACGGCGGAGTACCTTTAAACGTAGACAATAATGATTTTTACGTAGAAATAGCAAATACTTCTGAACTATTAGTGCAACTGCAAGTATCAGACAGCGAACCAATGCGCAGAAGACCAACTCCTGCAAATACAATCAAAACAGATTCTAATGCAGTTAAAGTTTCCGACGGCAAGGATCAAAGAAGATATATATCTAGTATAGATAATATGCGTAGAAATATAAAGGATATCGGAAAATCTGAACGAAACTATTTACCGCTATGGATGAGAACCACACAAACAGGGTTCCAAGAGCTTGGATATGTCAGTGCCGTTCCAATTTGCTACTGTAAACCTGGTACTGCTGATGATATTATGGTTAACATAAAAAATAGTGGTTTTGATTTTAGGCTATTGGATTTTCAAATTGATCGTTACATTGTACAAAAAACAGAAGGAAATATAAATGAGCAATATATTCTGTTCGCAAATTATCAATTCAATGTTTAAAGTGTATAAATATAGTTAACTAATGAGGATAAAAAATGGCCAGTAGCATATCAAGCAGTACTATCGATGCAACATATCCGGTTGCAGGCGTAGATAACGACACACAAGGTTTCCGTGATAATTTTGCTATTATAAAGCAAAACTTTTCTTATGCAGCAACAGAAATTACAGATTTACAAAATAATGCAGCTAGAAAAGATGAAAATAGCGATTTCAACGGATCGCACATCATTGATGCAAGTTTAGAAGTTGTCACAGAAACTTATTTTAATAAAGGATCAGTAACAGTTGTTTCAATAACATTAGATGAAACTGATGTAGATCCTGAAATATCATTTTTAGACGGCCGTTACCAGAGTGTAAATATAAACATTGGAACAGAGAACGCTGGATTGGCATTTACTCTATCTAACTGGCCAAGTACTGATATTGAAAACAGACTTGCAAAACTAACTGTAGAATTAACTTGCTCAGACGATGTTGCCAAAACTGTTACATTTAACACATCTGGCGGAGTAATTAAGAAAAGTCCAAATTGGCCAGCTACACTACTAGTTGACGGAATAGATAACCCTGTTATCATCGATTTTTGGTCGTATAATGGGGGACTAACTGTTTTTGCTGAATACAAAGGCGTTTATAGCGAGTAATAATGCTTAATCCGTTAATTGACAATTTGTCCAATTTAACACTACACGAGCTAGAGAACAAAATTCACGATCTCCAGCGCAAATATTTTCAAACTAACAATACCAGCGTACAGTCACAAATTGTTAATATACTTGAAATTTATAAACAAGAACTTCATACTCGTAGAGCTATAGAGTTTCAACGTTTAAAAGACCAACAAGATCCAAATAATTCACTTGACAGTTTAATTAACATCAGTTAAACTGTAAGAATGCTAATGATAACAGATGAACTAGGAATACCCCGCTTCACTAATCGCGACCTTATTGACATGATCTATTCAGGTCATGCAGATAAAGTTCATGTGGTGTTATGTACACCCGATGAAGAAATTAGCAAATTCAATGCTGCAATGCGTGAGCAAGGACTTAGTGAGCTTACAACTTATGTGCCTTTAGATGTTGATAAAACACAATTTGATTCAGCTTTACGTTCTGAATGGTTTATGCCAGACGAGTATAAGACTTTAGATATATACAAATACATTCTAAAAAAAGCAGCAGACAATTATTGGACTACTGCTGTTTCTGAACGTGTAATGGAAGAATTAAAAGAGTACGAAAATCGTGATATGTTTAACTTATTACGATATATGATTTATCTTGTGGATTTTATGCGTGAAAACAATATTGTATGGGGTGTTGGACGTGGTAGCTCTGTAGCAAGCTATGTACTGTATTTGATTGGAGTGCATCGCATTAATTCTATTCAATATGGCCTAGATTGGCGAGAGTTCTTGAGATAAGTACAAATATAACTAAGGAGGTTATTATGAGTAAAATGCAAACCGGACGTAAACAATACCGATCAATGAGAGGCAAGCCTATTGATATGGAATTTTTACGCAAAAAGAATGAGCTTACTCCTGCTGTAGGAAATGCTCGTGTAAATGCCCGTGGCGACGAGTTAGGGCCAGGCGGTCAAATTGTTAAAAAGCGTGAAGAAATAATCAAGGATCATTATTCAAAAAGACCACTTGATTCTAGAGGCCACACAGGTAAAAAAGAAGCAGCAATTGTTGTTCCAAAAGAAGAGCTAACTACTGAAGAAGTTGAAATGCTCGAAGAAGATCTTTGGGTTGAGGACGACGAAGGCAATTTTGTAAAAAAGGGTGATTAATGGCTCAGAATCTTAATACTATAAAAGGTAAGCTACGACCTATAAGAAATAGGGTTTTAGTAGTTGATATGTACTTTGGTGAACAAACAACTAAAGGTGGTATTATTATTGGTAGTGACGACGGTAAAACACGCGGTATCTATCCTAGATGGGGTCGTGTACATGCAAAAGGTCCTGAAAACAAAGATGCATACAATGTTGGAGATTGGATACTTGTTGAACACGGTCGTTGGACACGAGGAATGAAAGTTGACGAAGGATCTGGAGAAGTAGAAATTCGTATGGTGGAAGCTGAAAGCATTCTGATGTACTCGGAAGAAAAACCTAACGATGTAAGAATCGGTGCTGAATACACAGACGGTCCTGCTTCTATTGATCCAGGTTCATTTGTTCGACCAGACCTAGACCTGTAAGGAAATGTGATGAACTACGATCTTCATGGATTATATGAGGTAATTATTGCTGCGACAATCTTTGCGACCGTAGTGATAGCACATTATCTTAGCAGCAAATTAAAAGACACAACAGACGAACATTCAAAGAGTTTTAAATGATATCAAATCCTTTTAGAGACCAAACAGACTTTATGAGAGCCTGCGATCAAAGTGTAGGCATATACAACGAAGCACAATATAAGCTTTACAGAGATTTAATTGATGAAGAAGTAAGTGAGCTTCGAGATGCCGTTGCAGCAGATGACAAGGTTGAGCAGCTAGATGCTCTCATTGATATCCTAGTTGTTACTATTGGTGCTATTAACTCATTAGGTGCGTGTGGCGAATGTGCATGGAAAGAAGTCATGAACACAAATATGGCAAAAATTGATCCTATGACTAGAAAAGTTCGCAAGCGTGAAGATGGAAAAGTACTTAAACCGGAAGGATGGCTTCCTCCGAATTTAGAGCAGTACATCAAAGAACCTTGCGAAGAACATAAGACAACATGAAAGGAAAGTAAATGGAAAGAATTGTAAATAGATCACAATTAGCATACGACGAAGGCCTTCGTCAGTTTATGCTCAATATGTACAATCACACAGCCGCAGGCTTAGGCATTAGTGGTATTGTTGCATGGTTAACATATTCAACAGGTGCGCTACAGGCAATGGGGTCATTGCTCTGGCTGTTTGTTTTTGCGCCACTTGGTATGATTCTATACTACAGTTTTGCAGGGCGAGACTGGAGTTACGAGTCTATTAGAAACTTCTATTACACATTTACCGCAGTTATGGGCGTAAGCCTTGGTACTGTTTTTGCGGTTTATACCGCTGCAAGCATAGCTCAAGTATTTTTTATCACAGCAGCTACCTTTGCAAGCGCAAGCTTGTATGGATATAGCACAAAACGTGATCTTACAAGTTTTGGAAGTTTTTTGTTTATTGGACTGATTGGTATTGTTATTGCAAGTATTGTAAACATCTTTCTTGCAAGTAGTGCTTTGATGTTTACTATTAGTATACTAGGTGTACTAATTTTCACAGGACTTACAGCTTGGGACACCCAAAATGCAAAAAACATTTATTATGAATCAGGCGGCGATCCTAAATACGGCATCCAATTTGCATTAAATCTGTATCTAAACTTCATTAACCTTTTCCAAATGTTGCTAAATTTATTCGGCAATAAAGAATAAACTACTTGACTCCTTAGTTAGCTGGTGTTATAATACTAGTATAACTAAGGAGATCTCTTATGCAATTACCTACTCCACCACAAAAAACTGGTATTGGAACAACTGGTGCTACTGGCATTACGTTAATGATTTTGCATGTTACAGGTTTTTTAACAGGCTGGGCATGGCCAATCCTGTATGTGTTTTTAATTGTTTCTGGCATTGGACAAGAAAATAGGAAAAATTAATATGGCAATCCACGGTATGATTGACCTCGAAACTTTGGACACTCGTCCAAGTTCAACTGTGCTAAGTCTTGGGGCAGTAAAATTTAACCCGTTTAGCAATGATGAACCCTACGACGAAATATACTTTAAAATTGATATAGACGATCAGGATCATTTAGGAAGAACTACGTCTGATGCCACTATTAAATGGTGGTCGGAACAAGATCCTAAAGCAATGGAAGAAGCGTTTGATCAGGCCGGCGCTATTACAGTTGAAGAAGCATTAAAACAGCTCAATCGTTGGTTTGTTGGTGTTGATACTATTTGGGGTCACGGATACGGTTTTGACCTTACTATTGTTGAAAACATGTATCGATCACTAGAACTACCTATACCTTATAACTTCTGGCAAGTAAAGGATAGTCGAACATTGTTTAGTTTGTGCAAAGTTGATCCACGCAAAGCTATGCAAACAAATCTTCACAACGCACTTGCAGATGCCTACTTTCAGGCTAAATCAGTACAAGTAGCATACAATGAGTTAGGAGTTAAAAAATGAGCATGAATCCAGTTCCCAAAGATCAAGAAGAGACTACAGATGCAGTTGCAGAATTTATCAAAAACGGTGGTATAATTCAAAAAATTCCGTACGGACAAAGAAGTGAAATTGAATATAAAAACTATTATGGTAGGCCGAAACCAAAACAAAAAGAAACAGAAGTTGACTCTGATGAAGGTGAAGAATGAAAGAACTATGGGTAGAAAAATGGCGTCCAAAGACGGTAGAAGGATATGTTTTTCGTGATGAAGCACAGAAAAAACAAATAACTTCTTGGATTAAAGAACAAACCATTCCACATCTGTTGTTTAGCGGTAATGCTGGCATTGGTAAAACTACCCTTGCTAAAATTTTGTTTAATGAGCTAGATATTAATCCATTAGATATAATGGAAATCAATGCTAGTCGCGAAAACAATGCAGACACAATACGTGACAAGATTACTAGTTTTGTCCAAATGATTCCATTTGGAAACTTTAAGGTTGTATTGTTAGACGAAGCAGATTATCTAACACCAAATGCACAAGCAATTTTACGCGGTGTTATGGAAGAGTATCATACTACAGCACGTTTTATTTTAACTTGCAACTATCCAAATAGAATTATTCCAGCAATACATAGTCGTTGTCAGGGATTTCATATTGCTAAAGTAGACCAAACTGAATTCACTGCTAGAGTAGCAACCATTTTACTTGAAGAAAACATTCAGTTTGAACTAGATACGTTAGACACATACGTAAAAGCAACATATCCAGACTTACGTAAGTGCATTAACATGTTACAGCAAAATGTTATTAACAGTAGTTTAAATACACCTGATAAAAATGATAAAAACGAAGCTGACTGGAAACTAGCAATGGTAGAATTATTTAAAGCTGGTAAAATTCAAGAAGCACGTAAGCTATTATGTGGCACAGTTAGACCAGAAGAAATGGAAGAAATATATCGTTGGCTTTATGATAACATTAACATGTTCGGTGACAACGAAAAACAAGACCAAGCAGTATTAATTATTAAACAAGGATTAGTAGATCATACGTTAGTTGTAGATGCTGAAATTAATTTAGCTGCAACACTAATTCGTCTATCAAGGCTATAAAATGACATATCTAGTAACTGATAACTGTATTAAATGTAAAAATATGGATTGCGTTGAAGTTTGTCCAGTAGATTGCTTTTATGAAGGTAAGAACTTTCTAGTAATTAATCCAGACGAGTGCATCGATTGCGGCGTTTGCGAACCAGAATGCGGCCCTGGTGCAATACTTTCAGACGCATTTTTAGGAGTTGAAAAAGACAAATGGTTTGGAATTAATCAAAAGTATAGCTTAATCTGGCCAAATATAACACAAAAAGGTACACCTCCTGAAGACGCATCTGAGTGGGATGGTGTACCGGAAAAGTTTGAGAATCATTTTTCAGAGGAGCCAGGACAAGGTGATTAAAGCAATATTAGCCTGTGACGATCGTGGTGGTGTTAGCAGGAATGGAACATTACCTTGGTCACATAACAGTACAGATTTGCAGTGGTTTAAAAATAATACCGCAGGGCACGTTGTTATTATGGGATCCACTACTTGGGAGGATCCTCATATGCCCCGTCCATTGCCCAAACGTAAGAATATTTTAGTTACAACAAGACCCAACGATTATCCAGGAGCACACGATTACATTCAGGGAGATCTTAATCAATGGGTTAAAGATGTGGCAGAAGAACACAGAGGTCTCATTACTTGGATTATTGGGGGACCTAAAATTGTTAATCAAACTTTAGATATTATTGATGAATTTTATTTAAGTCGTATACCGGGTGATTATGATTGTGATACGTTTTTATCTTTAGACAATATTGAAGATAAATTTACACTAGATAGTCAAGAGGTACATCCGGGTGTTATGTTTCAAATTTGGAAGAAACAAAAATGAAGCAATATATTGATGCACTAAAATATATTTTAGAAAACGGCAAGGATGCTGACGATAGGACTGGTGTAGGAACTCGTTGTGTGTTTGGTTACCAAATGCGTTTTGATCTACGCAAAGGATTTCCAGCAGTTACTACTAAGAAATTAGCATGGAAAAGTGTAGTAAGCGAGCTACTATGGATGCTTGAAGGATCAAGCGACGAGCGCAGACTTGCAGAAATACACTATGGTAAACCTAGAGAAGAGCTAGTAGGCAAGACTACTATTTGGACCGCTAATGCTGACAATCAGGCAAAAGCATTAGGTTACACAAATACTGATACTGAAAAAGATTTAGGTCCTGTTTACGGTCATCAATGGCGTACATGGGATGCACAAATTGGGTTTGTTGATCAAATTGCAGAAGTACTAGAAAACATGTACTACAACCCAAGCAGTCGCAGACATATTGTTAGTGCATGGAATGCTGATCGTGTAAATGTAATGGCTCTACCTCCATGTCACACACTGTTTCAATTTCATATCCACAATGGTGAATTAAGTTGCCAACTATATCAACGTAGTGCTGATATGTTCTTAGGTGTACCATTTAATATTGCTAGTTATAGCTTGCTGACTCACATGTTTGCTCAGCTTTTGCAAGTTAAAGTTGGCGAATTTATCTGGACTGGCGGTGACTGTCATATCTATCAAAATCATTTTGAACAGGTTAAAGAACAAATTTCAAGAGAACCAAGAGAATTACCTCAACTTGAAATGCCCAAATTTAAAGACCTTGTAGAACTTGTAAAAACTACACCTAGCCAATATAAATTAATTGATTACAATCCAATGGATAGTATTAAAGCAGAGATGGCTGTATAATATGTTTAAGAATCTTTTCAAAAAGAAAAAATATCAAGTATATTTTGAAACAGATAATTGGGCTGCAAGAAAGTTTGCGCCAATCCGTCCTGCAAGAGAGTTTGTTCCTGAAAAATTTTCAAATATGCCTGCTTTTATTAATAAACAAGAGCATATGATTGATAGTACAAAAACAATTAAGGCATGTCCTGGTATAAGTGAATATATTGGACTAGGTTATGTAATTCCAGCTTGGTGTGATATAGAAATATATCCTATGGATGATGGTTCAGTTAGAGCCCGTTATAGTGATCCTACCTACAAGCACGGATTTCACCACCCTGAACAAATATCTAACTTTATGGAGAAGACATTCAAAGTAAGAACTCCAGTAAAATTAGATAATCCATGGCGTACATATACAGCACCAGATTGGAGTTTACTATATCTTCCAATGTTATACCACGAAGATCAGAATTGGCAAGCAATGCCCGGTATAATTGACCATGATATTGGTGCCTTACAAAGCCCAATTAATATTATGTTAAAAGAACCAGTAACTACATTGATTAAGCAGGGTGAACCTTTATGCCAAGTAGTACCAATTTATAGGAACACTGTACATTGTAGAACTGGAAATATCCGGCAAAGTACACACCTTCGACATAGCTCAATAGTACAATCAATGTTTATGTCATTCAAAGGATGGACAAAATTAATGAGAGTTCGTAAACGATATCTATTAGATGCACACGATACCAATTTACCCGAATGATATATAGGCTTGTTGCTAAATGAAACAAAAATTTATAGACGCTTATATGGATGTGGCAGAACGATTTTCAAAACTAAGTTCAGCAAAACGTTTGCAAGTAGGTGCGATTGTGGTAAAAGATGATAGAATTATCAGCATTGGCTATAATGGTATGCCTAGCGGTTGGGATAATAACTGCGAAGATAAAGAATATGTACCTGC
>Ga0222714_10000340_pt1 | contig 55877 bp, 77 predicted proteins | sample C33_3DmetaG_FD_165048 | JGI IMG/M metagenome (GOLD analysis project Ga0222714, IMG submission 165048) | Estuarine water microbial communities from San Francisco Bay, California, United States - C33_3D | ecosystem: Environmental > Aquatic > Marine > Unclassified | place: USA: California... | reverse complement strand
AGAGGAACCACATTCTTCTTTAATACATCTAGAGCAACAGATACATCTAGAGCCACTTCTACATCTAGAGTAACAGATACAACAGTTAGCACATCTAGAACAACATCAACATCTAGAGTAACAGATACAACAGTTAGCACATCTAGAGCCACGGCCACTTCTAGAACAACAACTACTGCATTTAATACAACTACAACATTTACTACAGCGTATGGTACAACAACTACGTTCAACACAACTACTACGTTTACTACAGCATATATAACAACAACTACCTTTAATACAACCACTACGTATGATACAGTAATTGATACAAATAGATCTACAACATCTGTCTTTGATACAACAACGACATTTGCCACTGCATATCAAACATCTGATGTAAAATCAACAAACTTTGATACATCAACCGCATTCAATACGCTTGTTACGACAAATAAAAATACAACTTCAACATTTGATACATCAACTACGTTTGAAACATCTTATGATACAAACATAGCTACGTCTACAAATAGATCAACAACATCTGTATTCAATACTACTACAGCGTTTGAAACATCTTATGCTACAAATATAGCTACGTCTACAAATAGATCAACCACTTCAACGTTTGATACATCAACTACATTTGAAACAGCTTATAACACAAATAGAACAACTGATACATCTAGAACCACAGATACAACAATTGACACATCTAGATCTACAGAAACATCTAGAAACACTGCTACAAATAGAAATACGACTACAGCCTTTGAAACAGCATATGATACAAACATAGCAACAATATCTGTCTTCAATACATCAACTACATTTGAAACATCCTATGGTACAAATAGAAATACTTCTACAAGTAGATCAACAACATCCGTATTCAATACTGTAACAGCTTTTGAAACAACATATAATACAAATATTGATACGTCAACATCAAGAAATACAACTTCAACGTTTGATACAGAAATTGTAACTGTATTTGATACTGTCAGCATATTCAATACAGTAACAGCGTACGATACACTGATTGATACAAGCCAGAATACAAGCAAGACTACAAGCAGTACGTATGACACTGCTTACCAAACAAACCGTAACACAGCTTACAACACATCAAGATCCACAACATTTGATACAACTGTCGAGACCTACATTAATACCTAAGATAAATATTAACATGTTCTAATTGAGGTGAATAACATGAACGATGAGCAAAGAGTTAGTAATGAGCAACTTGATAAAAAGTTAGAGTCTTTTGTCGAGGTTGTTCTCCAAAAGATGATTGATCTCCATCAGGAAATCAAAACCCTAAAAAAGAAAGTTCACGAAACTGAAAAAAAGCTTCAATCCCTTCAACAATCAAATGATGTTGATGAGCGTATTGGCGTCTAAAAAGGAATTATATTATGGTAGCCGAAGTTCCAGCCAAAGGTGGAAAGACTAAGTTCTTTACCATGTCTTCTAACGAATGGGTCAATGATGATGTAACCCATTTTATGAAATCCGGTAATATGCTGCGTTCGCCAGCAAATGCAAGGTTAACAGAAATTGCTAAGCATATTCCAAAGAACCCAAATGGTTCTAAAATTGAATATGATATTAATTATGGTAGCCCTAGTGGCACAATAGCTGGGTATAAGTTTACCGATCTATTGACACAAATTCTCTACCTGGCTCCATGCAATACAAAAATTGCAACTCAAAATATGATCGAGTGTATTAGAAAGGGAGCAACTCCCGAAGGTCATAGAATTGTAGAAGCTTTGAGAGCTAACCTCACGGACAAATATCTTTTGGATGAAGACCTAGATCTAGAATATGGTGATGTAAATGAATTAGTGCTCCTCCCAGGTACTAACTTGATTACAAAAGATGCAGTTGATTTTAAAAAGGTAGAAGAACTTTATAACAACGGTGCATGGGTCAAACTCCATCCTATCACTGCTAAAGTTTGGCAAACAATGCTAGAGAGTAGATATAAGGGTAGAGTTGTTAAGAACGATGCCTCAATGTATCCAATTCTTAAACGAGCAAAGAAGGTATATTTCACGCTGTCCTCTGAAACAGGTTGTGCTGCTGTTATTCTTGGCAAGGGTATCGGTCTTATCGACAATAAAGAAGGTAAGGTTGGTAAAACGTTTGAAGCAGTATACACATCATTAGATAGATGTGGTGTTAAGGATAAGTTAGTTAATAAATTTGCTGCTCTTATGTCCTATCCAGAGTCAGGGCTAATTAGCGTTCACCATGAGAACAAAGAGGAATGCGTTCAGAGATTCTTTGATAATATGAAAAAGCACAAACACATTACACTTTCAAAGAAGCCTGGCGAGGTAGGTGATGATGTTATTGAAAAGGAATTGAAGGAACAAGGTGGGGTTAACAAGCCATGAAAACAATAGTAATTGCTCAACACCATGGTACATTTTTAACACTAAACTCGCTCAGGGATAAAGGCATTGAAGATGTCACTGTTATTATACCTGGCAGTCAAGTTGAAAAATATAACAAGATGTATAGCGAGAATGCATCCAAGGCTGATTACCAAGCATTTAAAGATTATGATAAACTAATATTATCTTATATTAAAACAAACAATTTAAATTATAAAGCTTATGTAGTAGATGATTTTGATGTTAGGAACTCTCTAGTTTCCACACTCAAAGTTGTCATGGATTTAGGATATAATGAAATAATTGCTTGTATTTTAAGTGGAGCAATTGTTAATAATGATTATACAAACCACGTAAAAGATGCTCTAGGATTTAAAACATATGGGTTATGTTATTCGAGAGTGTATAATAATGATAATCAATTATCAATGTATCACATGATAGGGTTGCCACAACATGATTCATCATTTGACCTGAATTTTTTTGTCATTGATGCTACAAAGGTACAAGCCCTAGATCTTGAAAAAACTGATACCCAGCTTCTGTCAGATGCAGCTAAGAAGAAAAATATCACAGTACTTAGTAGAGAATTCAACGGTAAAGATGATCCTCTAATTGGTACTGCAATTTCAGCTCGGCAAACCATAGGTCACAATCTCAAAATCCAGTCAGGTTTCATTGTGAATTTATGGAACAAGTCGATCAAAACAAATGATTCCCTAAAGTCAGAAGAGGTTTATGGTTATCCATTCAACTTGTATAGCCGATATGCTGATGGTTTGGATAGCTTTTTACCAGGGACAACATTGAATAAAATTAGGATTAATGGAAAAGAAACAGAAAAATTGACCAGCGGTCTCTATGGCTGTCTGGATATAATTGATCTATAAATACATTTACAGAGTATTTTTAGAGGGTCAATCCGATGGCAGTTCCTACATCCAGATCAGAGTTTAAAGAATATTGCCTTCGTAAACTAGGTAAACCAGTTATTGAAATCAACGTGGATGATGACCAGGTTGAAGACCGTATTGATGAGTCGCTGAAATACTATTGGGACTACCATTTTGATGGCGCTGAGAAACTATATTATAAGCACCAAATTACGTCAACAGATATCGCCAACAAGTACATTACTCTACCAGAAAACATTATCGGTGTGGTTAAGCTATTCCCTGTTGGCCAAAGCTTAAATACAATGAATTTGTTTAACATTCGTTATCAGATTGCTCTAAACGATCTTTATACGTTGACTACACAGTCAATGGTGCCGTATGTGATGGCAATGCAGCATATTCAATTTCTTGAAGAAATCCTTGTTGGCCAAAAGCCTGTGCGCTATAGTAGACATAAAGATAGATTGTTTATTGATATGGATTGGACCCAAGCAGTCGAAGGTGAGTTCTTTGTTGTTGAGGCCTATCAAATTGTTGACCCTGATACCTTCACAGATGTTTGGTCAGACCGCTGGTTGGCACTTTATGCTACAGCTCAGATTAAGTATCAGTGGGGTTCAAACCTAACTAAGTTCACTGGTATGGTTCTACCTGGTGGTGTTCAGTTCAATGGTGAAAAGATTCAAGATGATGCCAAGGGTGAAATTGAAGCTTTGGAACAAGAGATGCAAACTTCATACACATTACCAGCTTACCACATGGTAGGATAACGTGCCAACCAATTTCTATTTCAACAACTTTGGTAGTAGCCAAGAACAAAACCTAATTGAAGATTTGGTTATTGAATCAATTAGGATTTATGGCCATGAAGTTTGGTATTGCCCAAGAACAATTGATAATGAAGAAAAAATCTTCAAGGAAGATGAGCTAGCCTCCTTCAATAATGCATACTCAATTGAAATGTATATTAAGAATGTTGAAGGGTTTGAGGGTGAAGGAGACTTCCTATCCAAGTTTGGTTTGCAAATCAGAGATAGAATTACATTCACTGTTGCAAGAAGAACATTTACAGATGAAGTAACAGGTAGCATAAGACCTAAAGAAGGAGATATGATCTTCTTCCCACTAACAAGTAAAGGTTATGTTGTTAGATTTGTGGAACATGAAGCCATCTTCTATCAAATGGGTTCACTACAAACGTACGACATTGTTTGTGAGTTGTTTGAGTTCAATCAGGAAACATTCAACACTGGTGTGGATATTATTGACGATACATACAACGACCTTAGCTTTGCAATGGCTAATAATACTCAGGTTGTTACCCAATTCAATATATCGACAATCGATAAACAAGCTCAAAATGAAGAGTTTGAAACAAGGGGTGATAACATTCTTGACTTTACTGAAATCAACCCATTCTCAGAGGCTAATACCTACTAATGTTTGGCAACGAATTCTATCACGAAACGATTAGACGCTATGTCATTGTCTTTGGCACAATGTTTAATGACATGGTTGTTTGGAGAAGAAATAACGCTGGTACAATTATCAAGCGCATCAAAGTACCTATTGCCTATGGTCCAAGAGCAAAGTTCTTATCTAGAATTCAACAGGACCCAAACCTAACAAAGCCTGATGCCATCAGTCTTCCAAGAATGAGTTTTCAGATTGCTGGCTATAATTATGATGTAACTAGAAAGCTTACCACTGTTGGCCAGATCAAAGGACCAGGTACTAGCGATACTGTTAACGGATCTGTGTATAATCCTGTTCCATGGAACATAGATTTTGATCTATCAATTTATGTTTTGAATGCAGAAGATGGTACTCAACTTATTGAGCAAATTCTACCATACTTTACTCCAGAGTGGATTAACACAATGAAGCTGGTAGATGATCTTGATATTCGTATGGATGTTCCACTTGTATTGAATACTATCAATACAGAAGATACCTATGAAGATTCCTACGAAAATAGAAGAACAATTATTCATACATTGAACTTCACAATGAAAGGCTACCTATTTGGTCCAGTCAAGAATAAGGATATTATTAATACAGCCAATACAAGAACATTTGTTCTCGATGGGTTTGAAAGCAATGTAGAATCTGCCAATAGTGGACCAAATGCTATTACAGTGTTAACGGTATCCAATGCTGGTAGCGGCTATGTCAATAATCAAATTGTCACATTCTCTAATGGCACAAGCAATAGTACTGCTCTGATTACAACAAATGCAACAGGTTCAATTACATCCCTAACTCTATTGACTGGTGGCGAGTTTGCAAATACATCTATCATAAGAACTCAGGTTGCAAACTCCACAGCTCCATCTAATGCTACCAACGGTAATACATCATCAGGTACTGGCGCAGCGTTTACAGTAGCACTTGGTTCTGGATTATTCTTTACCACAACATCTGTCAGACCAGGCTTGCTTGCTAATGGATCGCCAACAACAAATGCAGCTCTTTCTGTACCAGTTGCCAACATTGCATCAAATGATAACTGGGACTTCATCGTTACAGTTAATACTAACCCTGATTTTCCAGTAGATGATCCAACTAATGACCCAGATACTTAAACATAAAGAAACAATGAAGAGCGTTTCAAATGCTCTTGATATGACACCACTTCCTGTTGCAGTGAAGGAAGAGGAGGAAGTCGCTATGGACCAATTACCTGACGAAACGGTTCAGGATGATTTTGATTATGCCAGAGATAATATGCGACAGCTTATCCATAAGGGGCAAAATGCTCTAGATGGAATCCTTACAATTGCAAGCGGTAGTGAACACCCTAGAGCATATGAAGTAGCAGCAGCTTTAATGAAGACTATGGCTGAGACTAACAAAGATCTTCTAGAACTTCAAAGAACAAAAAAAGTACTTCAGAAAGAAGATCCTAAGGCTCCTCAGCTAGAAGGTCCTCAGAATGTAACCAACAATCTATTTGTTGGGTCCACAGCTGAACTACAGAAGATGCTCAGAGAGAAACAAGATGGCTATATCGAGAGCGATCAAAACTAAGTCAGCTGTTACCACTACTTCTTATAAGGGTAACCCTAAACTTAAAGCAGCCAACTCTCCCATGGAATTCACCAGGGAGCAGGTAGCAGAGTACATTAAGTGTTCTAGAGATCCAAAGTACTTTGTCAGAAACTACATTAAGATTATACACATCGACAGGGGATTAATCAACTTTGATATGTATCCTTATCAGGATGACATTGTTGATACAGTAATGGATAACAGATTCGTTATCTGCAAAATGCCTCGTCAGACAGGTAAGACTACAACAGTTGTTGGTATCATTCTTTGGTCAATCTTATTCAATCCAACATACAATGTTGCCATCCTTGCCAACAAGTTCCAGCAGGCTAGAGAAATCCTATCAAGAATCAAACTTGCATATGAGAACCTACCAAAGTGGATTCAGCAAGGTATTGTGCCAGGTGGCTGGAACAAAGGTTCAATTGAATTGGAGAATGGATCAAAAGTTCTAGCATCTGCCACATCTTCATCAGCTGTTCGTGGTGGATCTTTCAATCTAATATATCTTGATGAGTTTGCGTTTGTTCAGCCAAACCTACAAGAAGAGTTCTTTGCTTCTGTTTACCCAACGATTTCATCTGGTAAGACATCCAAGGTAATGATCACTTCCACACCTAATGGTATGGAGCTATTCTATAAGATTTGGGTTGATGCTGAGAATGGTAGAAATAGCTATAAACCAGTTGCAGTAAATTGGTGGGATGTTCCTGGCAGAGATGATGCTTGGAAACAAGAAACAATTAATAACACTTCTGCTGAGCAGTTTAGGCAAGAGCACGAGTGTGAGTTCCTGGGGTCCTCTAACACTTTAATTAGCGGTGGTGCATTGCGCAGAATGACATTCCTACCTCCTATTGAAGAACATGGTGATTTGAAGGTTTATAAGCTACCTCAAAAAGACCATATCTATGCCATGTCTGTGGATACATCTAGAGGTACTGGGGCTGACTATTCAGCTTTCTCTGTGATAGATGTTACCCAGTTTCCATACGAAGTTGTGGCCACATATAGAAACAACAAAATATCTCACTTACTATATCCAACAACAATTGACAATGTTGCTAGAAATTACAACAATGCCTACATTCTAGTTGAAACTAACGACAATGGTCAGCAAGTTGCTGATACATTGAACTATGACTTAGAAAATGAAAATGTGTTGAAGGTAGCCCAGTCCAAATCTGGCCAGGTTTTAACAAGCGGCTTCAATGCAACTGGTTCAAAATTTGGTATTAAAACATCTAAACAAGTCAAGGCTATTGGGTGTGCTACATTGAAGATGTTGATTGAAGAAAATAAGCTGCTAAATTACGATTATGATATTTTACACGAGATGACCACTTTTATAAGTAAAGGTACATCCTATGAGGCTGAATATGGCAAAAACGACGATCTTGTAATGACGCTCGTTCTTTTTGCTTGGATGTCAACACAAAACTTTTTCAAAGAGCTAACAAGTGTTGATATTCGCCAGCATTTACTCAATGGAATTCCACAGGCTGCTGATGATGACCTCCTCCCATTTGGTATTATGGACGATGGTAGACACGAACTTAGAGACGAATCAATCATCAAATATACCTCCAACTTTGATAAAATGTTGGCGTCCTAAAACATGAACCCAGGGAATTTATAAATAATTTCAGCAAGCTTTAATCAATAGATTTGTCTACGAGGAGAATCACGATGGCATTTCAAGTTAGCCCAGGCGTAAACGTAAGCGAAATCGACTTGACAACAGTGGTTCCTGCCGTATCTACCACAGAAGGTGGTATTGCAGGTGCTTTCCGCTGGGGTCCAGTAAACGAACGCGCAAACATGTCTTCAGAAATTGAACTTGTCAAAACATTTGGTAAGCCAAATGATGACAACTTCGAAACATTCCATGTTGCATCTTCATTCCTAGCATATGGCAACCAGCTATATGTTGTCCGTGCTGCTGACGCAAATGCATATAACGCATATGCAAACACAACAGCTGCTACAGACTTACAGGTTAAGAATCTAGATGACTACCTAACAGCAACAACAGGTGCTTCACAAGGTGCAATTTACCGTGCCAAGTATCCTGGATCAATGGGTAACTCACTAAAGGTTTCCATTTGCGACTCTGCAAATGCCTACCAGTCAAATGTAATGTCATCTGTAAACAATGCAAACAACACGCTGGCCTTTGCAGTAAGTGTTGGTGCAAATACAGGTACATTGACAGCAACTCAAGCATCACAAAACGTAACAGTAATCACAGTATCAGCTGGTGGTTCTGGTTACAATAACACAGACGTTATTGTTCTATCAAACGGTGCTGCTAACACAGGTAACTGCACAATCGTAACAAACGCAACTGGTGGTATTACATCAGTAACGGTTGTTGGTGGTGGCCAGTTCCCAAATACATCAGTAATTGTTGTTCAGGTAGCCAACTCAACAGCTGGTGCCAACTCAACAAACGGTAACACGTCAGCTGGTGCAAGTGCTACATTCTCAATTACACTTGGCTCAACAGCTGCTGCTAACTCACTAGCAAACACAGAACTAAACACACAGCTTGATCTACTAACAGTAGGTGACAGACTAAAGGTTGGTTCACAATACTTGAAGATTACAGCAATTGGTGCTACATCAGGTGTTTCAAATGGTGTTGTAAGATCAACAATCAACTTTGAAGATCTATACACTGGTTCAGCTGCAGTAAGCAAGTCAACAAACTCAACATCAGCCAACACAGTAACTCGTTACTGGGAATTCTTTGATCAAGTTGACAAGGCTCCAGGTACATCAGCATATGTTTCAGAGCGTGGTGGTTCATCAGATGAGCTACACGTAATCATTGCTGATGAAGATGGACTATTCTCAGGTGTTAAGAATACAGTTCTTGAGAAGTTTGAAGCCCTATCTCGTGCTACAGATGCTAAGAGAGAAGGTGCCTCAATCTACTATAAGGACGTCATCAACAATGGTTCAGAATTTGTTTGGTGGTTCAAGGACAACGGCTCAGCTGCTTCAAATACAGCTGTAAACATGTCCTCTTCAGACGTCAATGCTAAGCCAACAACAAAGTCATTTGCCGGTGGTGCAGATGGCGGTGGTGAGGCTAATATTGCATTTACATATCTTGCAGCAGCATACGATAAGTTTGCATCAGCTGAAGAAGTAGATGTTTCATTACTTCTAACAGGTAAGGCAAGAGGCGGCACATACGGTGAGCAACTAGCCAACTATCTAATTGACAATATTGCAGAAGTTCGTAAGGACTGTGTAGTGTTTGCATCACCAGAAAGAGGTGACGTTGTTGGCGTACAAGCTGGCACACAAGCAGACAACATTGTAGAGTTCAGAAATGCTCTAAGATCAACATCTTATGGTGTTCTAGATTCTGGCTACAAGTATGCATACGACCGCTATAACGACGTATACCGCTTTGTACCACTAAATGGTGATACAGCTGGTCTATGTGTAAGAACAGACAATATCCGCGATCCATGGTTCTCACCAGCAGGCTTCAATAGAGGCCAGATCAAGAACATTGTCAAGCTAGCATATAATCCAGATAAGGCTGATAGAGACACACTATACAAGGCAGGTGTTAACCCAGTGGTTACATTCCCTGGTCAAGGCACACTATTGTTTGGTGACAAGACTCTACTTGCTAAGCCATCAGCATTTGATAGAATCAACGTACGCAGATTGTTCATTGTCCTAGAGAAGGCAATTGCTACAGCTGCTAAGTTTACACTATTCGAATTCAACGATGACTTCACAAGAGCCCAGTTCCGTAACTTGGTAGAGCCATACCTACGTGAGATCCAAGGCCGCCGTGGTATCTACGACTTTAAGGTAGTCTGTGATACAACGAACAATACGCCTGAAGTAATTGATAGCAATCAGTTTATTGGTGATATCTACATCAAGCCTGCTCGCTCAATTAACTTCATCCAGCTAAACTTCGTAGCAGTACGCACTGGTGTCGAGTTCAGCGAAGTCGTTGGTCAGTTTTAATCGATAAGGAGAGACGTAAATGGCTTTCAATATTAACGAAATTAAGAGTCAGCTAGCACTTGGTGGTGCTCGCCCATCTCTTTTCCAAGTAAGACTAAGCAATCCAGCGACGACAGAAGCAGATTCAGTTGTACCTTTCATGGTAAAGGCAGCCCAGATTCCAGCTTCAACAATCTCGCCAATTGAGGTCTTCTACTTTGGTCGCCCAATTAAGTTGGCTGGCCAAAGAATCTTTGACAACTGGACAGTAACAGTTATCAATGATGAAGACTTTAAGGTTAGAAAGGCGCTTGAAACTTGGTCATATAACATTAACTCTTACTCTGGTAACATTCGTGAGTTCCCAACTGCAGCTCCTTCTGAATATAAGGCTCGCGCCGAAGTTATCCAGTTCAGCAAGACAGGTGAAGAACTACGCACATATGTCTTCGAAGGTATCTTCCCACTAGCAATCGGTCCAATCGAGCTATCATGGGAAAATGGTAATGCTATCGAAGAGTTCCAGTGTGAGTTTGCTCTAGATTACTGGACAGTCCCAGCCGACGGTCAAGAGTAATAAGGGATAGAGAGGGCCGCTAAATATAAGCGGCCCTCCTACTCTTATCTAGAGGTTATATAATATGGAATTATTTGGTTTCTCAATCAAGCGAAAGGAAGAGGAGCTACCGCAAGCAGTAGCTGTTACTCAGCCTTCCTTTGTTCCTCCAGTAAATGACGATGGTGCCGTTATCGTATCAGGTGGCGGTGTTGTTGGTACCTATGTTGATCTAGAAGGTACTGCAAGAACTGAAGCTGAGCTGATCACAAGATATCGTCAACTATCTCTCCAACCAGAAATTGAAACTGCTGTAGAAGAAATTGTAGGTGAGATGATCTCCTACGATTCAAACCAAGAGCAGGTCAATATTAATCTTGACGATCTAGAATTCTCAAAGCAACTCAAAGATAAAATTACAGATGAATTTGATGAAGTAAAGAAGCTACTAGACTTCTCATCATCTGGTTTTGATATTATCAGACGTTGGTACGTTGATGGTAGATTATACTATCATGTTATAATTGATGTCAATAATCCACAGGATGGTATCAAAGAACTACGCTATATTGATCCTAGAAAGATTAGAAAGATCAGAGAGATCAAGAAGCAGAAAAACAGTACTACAGTATCCGTACAAAATGAATACTTTATGTACAATGATAAGGGCTTCCAAGCTAAGGAAGTAACATCTTCCACAAACGGTTTGAGAATTGCTAAAGATTCAATTGTTCTAGTATCATCAGGCCTACTAGACGAAAATAATTCATACGTTCTATCATACCTTCATAAGGCTATCAAGCCAATGAACCAGCTACGTATGCTGGAGGATGCTTCTGTCATCTATAGATTGACAAGAGCACCTGAAAGAAGAGTTTACTACATTGATGTTGGCAACCTTCCAAAAATGAAGGCAGAACAATATCTTGCTGATATGATGCAGCGTCATAAAAATAGATTAGTCTATGATGCTACAACTGGTGAAGTTAGGGATGATAGAAAGTTCATGACAATGACAGAAGACTTCTGGATCCCACGCCGCGAAGGTGGTAAGGGTACAGAAATTACTACTCTACCAGCTGGTGCAAACCTAGGTCAGATGGAAGATGTTCTTTACTTCCAGAAGAGACTATACCAGTCATTGCATGTTCCAGTAACAAGATTGAATTCAGAACAAGGATTTAGTCTAGGTAGATCATCTGAGATTACTAGAGAAGAACTAAGATTCTCTAAGTTCATTGACCGTCTAAGAATGAAGTTCTCAGTACTATTCAAAGATGCCCTTGGTAAGCAACTAGTTCTAAAGGGTATTGTTGCCCAAGAAGAACTACCTGAGATTATGTCAAAGGTTAAGTTTGACTATGTTCAGGATGGTTACTTCACAGAGTTGAAGGAAGCTGAGATCATTACTAATAGAGTCAATGCTGTCAAGAATATGGAAGATATGATTGGTGTTTACTACTCTCGTAACTTTGTTCGTAAGAAAGTTCTACGTCTATCAGACGATGATATTGAACAAATGGAAGAAGAGAATAGCGAAGATCCAATTCTTCAGCAACAGGCTGAACAGCAAGGCGCAGAGCAAGAGATGCAGCAGCAACAAAATCAACTCCAGCAGCGTAGAGCTGATATGGAACAGGTTTAATTGAACAGATTGATAAATAATTAGAATATTGGAGTTATTATATGTCAGAACACGTAAAAGATATGATTGGTGCAGTTATTAACCAGGATGCAGCTGCATTCTTGGATAAGTTTGAAACTGCTATCAACACAAAAGTAGCAGCTAAGTTGGATATAATGTATCCAGAAGTAGCTCATGCAGTAATGAACCCACAAGCTGAAGCTCCAGCAACGGAAGCTCCAGCTGAAGTACCAGCAGAACAATAAGGGGATAGTCATGGCCACAATTCGCGAATCATTAAAGAAGCTAGTAGAGGTTGCAAAGCCTGTTCCTGGTGATGAGCAGGACTTTGTGGCTAAGCATGGAATGAACATTATGGACTTCCAAGGTAAGGATTCCATTTCACCAGATTCACCATATGACCATATCCTAAAGAATGTTGCAGCTATCAAGAAGCCAGGTGATCCAGGTAAGGACGACCATGGGCATGATGCACCAGGTGAGTCAGAAGCTGCCTACCATATTCCAGAATCAAGAGATGCAAAGATTGCAAAGCTATCAGAAATGATGGGCAAGGAAGAAGATGAGGAAGACGAGGACGAAGAAGAGGAAGAAGAGGAAGACGAAGAAGACAAAAAAAAAGTAGATGAAGCTAAGAAAGAAGTCACTGGTGTTAAGATGCATTATCATAACCCAAAGACTGGCCAAAAGTTTCACGAAGTTCATTTTTCAGTCCCTGCAGCAGAAAAGTTTAGAAAGCAACACGAAAAGGCTGGCTTTAAGTTAGTAAAGAAAGAAGCTCAGTTTAGTGAAGAAATGAAACCTCTATTGCCAAAGCAAAAAGAGATTGCTAAAGATCTTTTAAAGAAAGAAATGGAAGCTCGCAAGAAGCAGCGTAACGATAACAGACAAGCCGGTACGCCAAAGATTATGGAAGAAAGAAGAGAGGAGAATGATAAGGTACGTATGGCAAGAGTTGCCACACCAAGACCACATGCTCCAGAAACAGTTCAAGCAATGAGACATAGACTTGAAACTGTTAAGAAGCAGATTATTGACAAGACATGAAAAAGTTTTTAGACTATCTTAATGAAGAAGGTGAGTTACAAGGGGCCTTGCATAGCAAGAATCCAACAAAGGTTAGAAAGGCTGCTGGTGAGTTGAGAGCAGAGATGCGCAACAAGATTCCAGCTAGTCATGCAGAGAGATTAATTAGTAAGTATAGTAACCATCCTAAACTTGCTACAGAGTTACGACAAGCAAAAGAAAAGTATCCAGAGGCTGATGTGAGGCCAATATTAAAGACTCATGTCAGACAGATGAAAATACCACATATGGGTGTATAAAAATGGCAGAATTAATTAAACCAATTGCTCAAGAAATTACATTAACATCAGCTAACACTGTTGCTAATGCTAATGTTGTTCGTCTTGTTAACACAGATGGTTCAACAGCTTCTACCATCACACTAAAAAGCAATAGCACAACAACTGTAGCCACATTCACACTTGGTGTTTCTGGTAGCGATTACGGTAAAGAAGTTGTAATCAAGCAACCACTATGGACACTAGAAGCCTCTGGTGGCACAGTCAAGGCTGTCTCACTAGCATATTACTAAAGGTAGACAACAATGAAACTAATCTGCGAAGTATTAGAAGAAGTAAAACTAATAACAGAAGAAAAGGAAGATGGCAAGAAAGACTTCTTTATCGAAGGCATCTTCATGCAAGCCGATCTAAAGAATAGAAATGGCCGTATCTATCCTATGCCTGTTATGGAAAAGGAAGTCAACCGCTACGTTAGAGAATACGTAGATACAAAAAGAGCTTTTGGTGAGCTTGGCCATCCAGAAGGTCCATCAATCAATCTTGACCGTATTTCTCATATGATTACGGAACTAAAGAGAGATGGATCAAACATTATCGGTCGTGCTAAGATTCTAGAAACACCAATGGGTAATATTGCAAAGAATATTATCCAAGGCGGTGGTGCCCTAGGTGTATCATCACGTGGTATGGGTTCACTAAAAGATAAGAATGGCATTATGGAAGTCCAAGATGACTTCACTCTTGCCACAGCTGCTGATATTGTAGCTGATCCATCAGCACCAGGTGCGTTTGTTAATGGTATTATGGAAGGTGTAGAATGGGTGTGGGATAATGGTTTGCTGAAAGCTCAGCAAATTGAACTGTATAAAGAAGAGATTGAGAAGGCAGCTGCCAAGCCAAATAAGCGCGTTCTAGAAGAAGCAATGCTTAGAACCTGGACTGACTTCCTGTCAAAACTTTAATTTTATAAATAATATTAACCAATTTACGTAAATTTTTTGGGAGAAAATACAATGTCAGAAGTACTTCAAGAAGAAGATTTTAAGGTACCAGGTGTTGACGCATCTGTTGCCGGTCCTGTAGACCCAGCTGGTGGTAAGGACACATCAAAGGCAGCCAAGAAAGATGCTGGTATGCCAATGGAAAAGCTAAAGGCTGTACAAGAGGACCTAGCTGCTCTATTTGATGGTTCAGAGCTATCAGAGGATTTTAGAGAAAAAGCAACAGTCATTTTCGAAGCTGCTATCAACGAGAAAGTATCTGGTGTTGTAGCATCTCTAGAAGAGCAATATGAAGCAGCCCTAACTGAAGAAGTTGCTGCTATTGAAGAAGCTCTAGTAGAAAAGATTGACAGCTACCTAGACTACGTAGTAGAACAATGGGTAGAAGAGAACAAGCTAGCAATTGAGAGCGGTATCAAGGCCGAAGTAGTTGAGAGCTTTATGGAAGGCCTAAAGGGTCTTTTCGCAGAACATTATGTTGATGCTCCACAAGAGAAGCTAGATGTACTAGCTCAGGCCCAGTCAGAAGTTGAAGAACTAAAGACAAAGCTATCAGCATCAATCAATGAAAATATTGAACTATCAAAGAAGCTAGAAACAGCAGAAGCAGAAAAGGCATTTACTGAAGTATCAGAAGGCCTAGCTGCAACTCAAGTTGAAAAGCTTCGTACATTAGCAGAAGGCCTAGAGTATGCCGACGTTTCTTCCTATAAGAAGAAGCTAGGTATGATCAAGGAATCATACTTCGCCGCTAAGAAGGTAGAAGCTAATGCTCAGCAACAGCTAAATGAGGAAGTCGCTCCTGCTCCAGCAGAGAAGGCAGTTGATCCAGTCATGAACAAGTACGCTGCAGCGATTTCTCGTTCGGTCCAAAAATAACCATTTTATAAATATTAGAACAACCTCAAAGGAGATACAAAGATGTTTTCTAACGAACAACTTTTGAAGAAGTGGCAGCCAGTTCTTGAGCACGCAGATCTTCCAGCAATTAAGGATACTCTACGTAAGTCAGTAACAGCTCAGCTACTAGAAAATACAGAGCGCTCAATGAAGGAACAAGGCGGTATGCCACGTCAACTTCTTGAAGCTTATTCAGTAACAAACGACACCGGCACAGCAGGCTTTGGTGACGGCGTTGCAACTTACGACCCAGTTCTAATCAGCTTGGTTCGTCGCTCAATGCCAAACCTAGTTGCTTATGACGTTTGTGGCGTTCAGCCAATGACAGGTCCAACAGGCTTGATCTTCGCAATGAGAAGCAAGTATGTTGACCAATCAAACTCAGCAGCTGAAGCATTCTACAACGAAGCAAATACAGCCTTCTCATCAGTAGCCCTAGGTAACTCAACAGTTAACCTACCAGGCTATCGCCATGTTGGTACAGTACCAGGCACAGCAAACAATGCTGAGTCAAATACTTACAACTGGGTTGGCGGTATGTCAACTTCAACAGCTGAATCCAATAATACATTTGCCAACATGGCCTTCTCAATTGAAAAAGTTTCAGTTGAAGCAAAGAGCCGTGCATTGAAGGCAGAGTACACAATGGAATTGGCACAAGACTTGAAGGCAATTCATGGTCTAGATGCTGAAGCTGAGCTATCAAACATTCTACAATCAGAAATTCTTGTAGAAATCAACCGTGAAGTCATCCGCACAATTAACGTAACAGCTAAGCGCGGTGCCAACACAACAACATCAGCCGGTACATTCGACCTAGACGTCGATGCAAACGGTCGTTGGTCAGTTGAGAAGTTCAAGGGTCTATTGTTCCAAATCGAACGCGAAGCTAACCAAATTGCCAAGGACACACGTCGTGGCAAGGGTAACATCATCCTTTGCTCTTCAGATGTTGCATCTGCATTGCAAATGGCTGGTGTTCTAGACTACGCTCCTGCTCTAAACAGCAACGCTCTAAACGTTGACGACACAGGCAACACATTTGCTGGTGTTCTAAACGGTCGTATCAAGGTCTACATTGACCCATACGTAACAGACAACTATATGACAGTTGGCTATAAGGGCGCAAGCGCATTCGATGCTGGTATCTTCTACTGCCCATACGTTCCTCTACAAATGGTTCGTGCAGTTGGTGAAGATAACTTCCAGCCAAAGATTGGCTTCAAGACTCGCTACGGCATGGTAGCAAATCCATTCGCAGAAGGTGCTGCATATGGTGCTGGTGCTATGACAAAGGACGCAAACGTATACTACAGACGCGTCGTAGTAAGCAACCTACTATAATCCTTAACCGGATAATAGAAAGAGAGGGCCGCGAAAGCGGCCCTTTTTTTTGCTTGATAAATATTGGTATGGAAGTACAATCATTTAAAACATATCTTAATGAGCAAGCTGAGCTTGGTTTAACTGTGTTTGACCTTGATGAAACACTGTTCCATACAAAAGCTAAGATTAAAGTTATGCATGGTAGTAAGATAGTCCATACATTAGATAATCAGCAATACAATCACTATAAGTTAAAAGCTGGTGAGTCATTTGACTATGGTGAGTTTAGAAGTGCTGAGATATTTGAGAAAACCTCTACACCAGTAGCCAAGATGATAGGTAAAGCAAAGGCAATTATCAACAACGCTTTTGCTAGAGGTTCAAGAGTTATCATATCAACAGCCCGAGCAGACTTTGATAATAAAGAAATTTTCTTGAGAGCACTAGATGCTCATGGTATAGATACAAGTAAGATACACGTTGAAAGAGCTGGTAACTTAAAGTTGGGGTCAAGTGCTAAAAACAAGAAGGCTATATTCCGCAAGTATCTGAGAAGTGGTCTATATAAAAGAATCAGATTTTTTGATGATGATACAAACAACTTAACAAGTTTCAAGTCTCTACAAAAAGAATATCCACAAATAACATTCCAAGCATGGCACGTAGGACACGATGGTTCAGTAACAAAATATTGAGGTGATGTATGATTGACAATGCTAGATTTTTGACAAAGTATGTAAGAGACAACAGAACAGCTGAGCTGTTTGAACTTGAGGATAGATCAGGTTATCTTGTAAGAATGATTCACAATAGAGTCATTAAGGAAGATAGAGTTATCAAAGGTAAATCTATCCACTATATTGTGGACACATGTGAAAATTGGGTAGAAGGAATAATTGATCCATGGATTTAATTCCTATATCAGTGGATGAAAATGGAATTAAAAGACATCCACTGTTTGGCCACATTGTAAGATTAGATTTTGACCTAACAGGACTCTGTAATAGGCAGTGTTCATTCTGTCCTAGAAGCTTAGATGCTGTCCCTCTATATCCCAACATTAATAAACAAATGTCTCTTGAAACAGTTGAGATAGTAATAAAAGAATTACTCTCAATTGAATTCAAAGGTTGGGTTGAGCTTGCTGGAAGAGGGGAGAGTACTCTCCATAAAAAATTTCATGATATAGTTGATATGTTGACTGCACCACCAAGAAAATGGAAGGTCAGACTGACCACTAATGGTTATAGACTTGATGAGTGGTGGAACTCATCTGTTGGCCGAAAGTTAGATGAATTAATTCTCAATAGCTATGAGTCTAAAGAAGAATACGAAGAGAGGCAGCAAAAGTATGTGACCTTGCCAAGTGGTGGTAAAGTTTATCATTATTATAAACAAGATGGGTTTACTATTGATCAGATCAATGATATGCCTAGCTACAAAGAAGATGGCAAGAGCTGGAAACATGCTTTCAACAATAGAGCTGGTTATTTTAAAAATCAAGACAGAAGAAATGATAGTCTTGATTACACAAACATTGTCAAAATGCCAAATGGCCAGAGTGTAAAAATTAGTGACTCACCTTGTTGGCATCCAATGAGACAGATCTTTATTGATTTTGATGGTAACTATCAGATGTGCTGTAATGATTGGTCTAGTCAAATAAAAATTGGCAATGTACACGAAAGATCACTGGTTGATATGTTTGTCAATGATGAAAAAATTAATAGAATAAGATGGCGGTTGATTAATAAAGATAGAACTCAGATTTTACCTTGTGCAATGTGTGATGATATACAAGGAGCAACAACGCAAGTATCTAAAACTATTGAAAGGTTTAAACAATCAAAAGTATATAAAGAACATGTTATTCCGTTAGCAAGACTTGGAAAAAGATTTGATCAGGGGCTGAAAGAAGGAACATGACTCCTTTAGGTGATGGCCATTATACCACACTAACAAAATTTGTTACACCTTGGGAATTTTATATCCAGGATAACTTTTTATCGCACGATGTTTGCAATTTATTGAATGGGCTAAAATCTTTTGAAGAGCTCTACACATTTGTAGATAATAGTATGCTTACAGCTGTAGGCAAAAAATCACCTATCAAAAAATCAATTCCACTCTATAAAAATAAAGATATTACTCAGCAAATAGAGCGTACTATAAGACATAAATTACAACCATTACTGATTGACAATTTATACGTACAGCCTGATCTTGTTTGTTGTGAACCTGGATATGTGTATCAAACACATAAAGATCATCCAGATAAATATATAAGTATAGTTGTTTTTTTGCATCCAAGGAAAGGGAACGGAACAATTTTACTTGACGATAATAAACAACTTTATAATGTTGGATGGAAGGTTAATAGAGCTTTAATTTTTCAGAACGATACACACGGAGAACATTATTATGTTAATAGTACAGAACATAATAGGTACACTCTAAACATCTATATCACTAAGCACAAATCAGGTAGATTCTTTGTAGAACAATAGGTATCATATGGCAATTCAAAAAAGTTTTTTATCACCACTTGGTTATCAGTTAGCAATTCAAAAGATTCCTAACACTATCCTCAATGTTACAGCTGCTAACTTACCTGGTATAACAGTTGAGGATGCTGAATTGCAAACACCTTTCAAGGTCATTCGTTATCCTGAAAAGGTTGTGTATAATGATTTTGTTGTAAGGTTTAAGGTAGATGAAGATCTATCTAACTATAGAGAAATATTTGATTGGATGCATCAGATTGGTCGACCAGAACAGTTTAGCGCTCCTAACACAAATGCTCTGTTTCCAAATGACATTTATAGCACATATTCGTCTGACGGTACTTTGTTAATTCTGAATTCTGCTAATAAAAACAACATTGAAGTTAGATTTAGAGACTTGTTCCCAGTTGTCCTAAGTGACCTCGAATTCAATTCTCAAGATTCAGATTTAACCTATATCGATGCAACAGTGACCTTTAGGTGCTTACTGTTTACCCTTCATACTGTTTAGGGTATAATATACCCACTGGTATGATAGGAACTTTATTATGAAGCTTGAAGATATATTTGGTGAATGGGAAAAGGATAGCAAAGTTGACCGGACAGAACTCGGCGATGTTGCATTGAACATCCCTAAGCTTCACCACAAGTACTTTAAACTATTCTCACACGAACGTCTACTACTTCGTAAGCTTGAACAAGATATGAAGAAGCTAAAGAAGTTGAAGTGGGAATACTACACAGGTGTTCTTGATCAAGAGACACTTGAAGAGATGAAGTGGGAACCGTTCCTACAAAAAATCCTGAAACAAGACGTGCCTACATATATTGACAGTGACTCAGATATCATTACATTGAATCTTAGAATTGCTGTTCAGCAAGAGAAGATTGATGCTCTTGAATCTATTATCAAATCTATTATGAATTTAGGCTTCCAGGTCAAGAGTGCAATTGACTGGGAGAAGTTTAAAACTGGACAATGACAGAAACACTAGTCGTCTCAAAATTTAATGATGTGTATGTGACAGTTGATTGTGACGCTAGTGTTGCAATGGAGCTGAAGGATTACTTTACCTTCAAGGTTCCTGGTTATAGATTCATGCCTGCCTACCGCAATAAGGTATGGTCTGGCGATATCCATTTATTCAATCCAATGAGTAGAAGAATCTATACTGGATTGATTCCTTATATAAACAAGTTTTGTGAAACGCGGAACTATAAAGTTGTCTTCGATAAGAACGTAGATGGCTTTGCGGATATTGATGAGCATAGCATCGTAAACTTTATTGAAGGTCTTAATCTACCATTCAAGCCTCGAGGCTATCAGCTTGAAGCATTCCTTCATGCCATCAGGACAAAAAGATCACTACTTGTATCACCAACTGCCTCTGGTAAGTCACTAATCATCTATATGATTACTAAGTGGTTCTTAGAACACTTCAAGGTATTAATTATTGTACCAACAGTGTCTCTTGTAGAGCAGATGAAAGGCGACTTTGTATCCTATGGTGGTGATGAAAATGAAATTCACACGATTATGTCTGGTAGAGAAAAGAACTCAGATAGACCAATTGTAATTTCCACTTGGCAATCAATCTATAAGATGCCAAGACAATGGTATGAACAATTTGATGTTATCATTGGAGATGAGGCCCATCAGTATAAGGCCAAGTCCCTTACATCCATCTTAGAGAAGATGACCAAGTGTCCTATCAGATTAGGCTTTACTGGAACTCTCGATGGCACACAAACACACAAGTTAGTACTCGAAGGTTTGTTTGGAGCAGTAAAGAAGGTGACTACTACTGCTGAACTTATTGAGCAGAAGCATCTTGCTGACTTCAAGATTCAAGCAATTGTTCTGAAGCACACAGATACTAACAAGAAAGAATATAGTAGATGTGAGTATCACGACGAGATTGACTTCCTGGTTCGGAATGAAGCAAGGAATAATTTTATATCTCAATTGTCCTTACATCTAAAGGGTAACACTCTTATCCTCTATCAGTTTGTAGAGAAGCATGGCAAGCCTTTACATAAGATGCTTGTAGATCAGAACAAAGAGGATAGACACATCTTCTTTGTGTCTGGAGAAGTAGAGGTAGAGGATAGAGAGCTTGTAAGAAAGATTACTGAGCAAGAAGACAATGCCATCATTGTTGCTTCATATGGCACGTTCTCAACTGGTATAAATATTAGAAACCTACACAATGTTGTGTTTGCTTCTCCAACAAAGTCAAGAATCAGATCTCTCCAATCAATTGGTAGAGCTCTAAGAAGAGGGGATAATAAGCAACAAGCAGCATTGTATGATATAGCCGATGACCTATCTTGGAAGAAGGCTAAGAATCATACCCTAAAGCATTTTATTGAGCGAGTGGGGATTTATACTAGTGAGAAGTTCGAATACAAAATCACGAGCTATCAGTTGAGGTAAGTTATGGCAGCATTCATTCTTGTCAAACTGGGCGATGATGACTCATTCGTTATTGGAGAAATGCACAACGAAACAGAGGATGATGTTGTGCTAAAGTACCCTGTTATAATTAGGTTAAAGACAACTATTAACCAAACAACAAATGTTACCACTTCTAAGCTAATGCCATTCTCGGAGAACAACATTGTAGCATTAAAGAAATCTGCTATTGTTGGGTTCTCTAAACCAAATGAACGAATCATTAAGTACTATCTAAAGTTTATGGAGAGATTCCAAAAGATACTTGATGAGGACTTGGAAAGAGACATCTGTGGTCTACAAGATGACTATAATGATAGTTCTTTAGACTATGAGATTGATGATGAAGATGACACAGATGGTGTAACAGTTACTGTTGGTTCCACACCTCTATTACACTAATAATATATCTGACCCCAACAAGGGTGATTATACATCCAAAAAATAAAAAGTCAACGGGTTGAACTAACTATCTGAATAATATATAATACCTAAACTATTTGAAAGGATTTGTAATGACTGAAGTAAAAGAAAAACCGAACCACTATGTTAGTAACGATGAGTTCTATAAGGCTATTGTAGAATTCAAGAAGAAGGTTCTAGCTGCAGAAGCACAAGGTCTACAAAGACCTGTGATTCCACATTACATCGGCGATTGTCTTATCAAGATCGCTAATAAACTTTCCTATAGCCCCAACTTCATTAACTATACATTCCGCGATGAAATGATTGCTGATGGCTTGGAGAACTGCATTAACTATTTCCACAACTTCGATCCCGATAAGTCTACTAATCCGTTTTCATACTTTACGCAGATTATCTACTTCGCCTTCCTTCGCCGTATCCAAAAGGAAAAGAAGTACATGTATGTTAAGCATAAAGTTACCCAGCAGAAGATGATCAACCACGAGTTGATGAACCTTCAAGAGTTAGATGAGCTTGGTGAATTTGATATTGAGATTACAGATTATACAACAAACGACTATATGGATAACTTCATTGAACAGTTTGAAGCATCCGCATTGAAGAAGAAGGTCGAAAGGCAAGCCAAGAAAGGCCTTGAGAAGTTAATTAAGGAAGACTAAATTATGAAGATTGCTTTGATAACTGACACGCATTTTGGTGGGCGTGGCGACAGTCCTATATTCTCAGACTTCATCGGAAGATTCTACAGTGAGGTATTCTTTCCATACCTCAAAGCAAATGATATCGATACAATCATCCACCTTGGTGATATTGTAGACCGTAGAAAATATATTAGTTATTTGTCTCTCAGAAAATTTAGAGACCAGTTCATCAACCGTGTCATCGATGCTAATTTTAACTTGCATGTTATCATCGGTAACCACGATACATTCTATAAGAATACGAACGAAGTCAATTGTATGACAGAGTTGTTTGGTACAAACCAGCCAAACAACATTCATTGGTACACAGAAGCAACAAACATTAAGTTTGGCAGTACAGAGATTCTTTTTGTTCCTTGGATGTGTAGTGATAACTTTGAGCCTACAATCGAGAAGATTGCTGACACCGATGCACAAGTATGCTTTGGCCATCTTGAGCTTGCAGGCTTTGAGATGCAGAAGGGTACAGTTATTGATCATGGCTATGATGCTAAGATCTTTAAGAAGTTTGATATCGTTCTCTCTGGTCACTATCATCATAGATCAACAAAGGGTAATGTGACCTATCTTGGTTGCCCATACGAAATTGTTTGGTCAGACTATGATGATCCTAAAGGCTTCCATGTCTTTGATACAGAGACAAGAGAGATTGAATTTGTTAAGCATGGCCTAACGCTATTTGAAAAGTACCATTACGATGACCTTGATAAGTTACGCGGCGATGTAGTTCTTGATGACTACTCTTTCCTCAAGGGTAAGTTTGTAAAGGTTATAGTCAAGAATAAAACTAACCCATATTGGTTCGATAGTGTTATCGATAGAATTGAGAGGGCTGGGGTTGCAGACCTGCAGGTGGTGGAAGACCACCTGCATCTTGACTTAGAAGAAGATTCAAGTATAATATCTGACGCTGAGGATACTTTAACGATCATTAGAAAGTTCTCAGATCAATACATTAGTAATAAAGACAATGTCCCTAAGCTAAACAAGCTTCTTGGTGACTTGTATATCGAAGCAATGGAAATACAGACTAAGCAATGATACTATTTAAGAAAGTACGCTGGAAAAACTTTTTAAGTACTGGGAACAATTTTACAGAAATTGATCTCACCAAGCATAAGTCAACTCTGATTGTAGGTACGAATGGTTCTGGTAAGTCAACCATTCTTGATGCTATTTCATTTGCTCTCTATAATAAACCATTTAGAAAAATTAATAAGCCACAGCTTGTTAACTCTATCAATGGTAAAGAACTCTGTGTAGAGCTAGAGTTTGTAGTTGGTAATGCTAACTATAAGATCATCAGAGGTATCAAACCTACCAAGTTTGAAATCCATAAAAATGATGTGCTACTCAACCAAGATGCTGATAGTAAAGACTATCAAGAGGTAATTGAGAAGCAGATCGTTAAGATGAACCACAGAACATTCTCTCAAGTAGTTGTTCTTGGTTCTTCTACCTATGTTCCATTCATGCAACTTCCTGCTGCCCAGCGAAGAGAGGTCATTGAAGACCTTCTTGACATTCAGGTATTCACCACAATGAATACTCTACTAAAGGGTAAGGTATCAACAAACCAAGATGACTTGAAGCAGGCAAAGTATGATAGTGATCTTATCGATGAGAAGATTAACATTCAGAATAGCTATATCAGTTCATTGAAGAAAGATGTTCAGAATAAGGTTGATGAGAATGTAGAGAAGATCCAGCAGACACAAGATGAGATCAATGTATGTAATGTTGATGTTGCTACAAAGAGCAATACAATTACAGATAAGATGAAGGACACAGCCAACCTCGAGAAGCTCCAAAAGAGAATGGAGAAGTCTGTCATCCTAAAAGAAAAGACAATTGATAGACTATCCAAGCTGAATAAGGAAATCAAGTTCTTCCATGATAATGACGATTGTCCAACTTGTAAGCAAGGTATTCCCCACGACTTTAAGTCTGAAGCTATTACAACTAAGCAGACACAGGTAACTGAGATCCAAGAAAACCTTACACTATTGGAAGAAGATTATGACAATACAGTTACAGAGATCACTAGAATCCATGGAATCCAAAAAGAGATTCAAACTATTCAACATGACATTACAAAGTTGCAATCTGAAATACAATCGAAGAAAAAGTTTATTGATTACCTACAATCAGAAAATGATTCGCTACAATCAGACACAGCAAACGTCGATGCAGAAAAACAAAAACTAAAAGAACTACAAAAACAAAAGACAGAAGCTGAGGACAAGAAGCAGAAGCTGCTTGAGGAGTATGAGATTCTACAGGCAGCTTCTGCTCTCTTAAAGGATGGTGGCATTAAGACTAGAATCCTTCGTCAGTATATGCCAATTATCAATAAGCTAATCAATAAGTATCTGGCAGCCATGGACTTCTTTGTTCAGTTTGAGATTGATGAGCAGTTCAATGAAACTATTAAGTCTAGATTCAGAGATGAGTTTAGCTATAATTCGTTCTCTGAAGGTGAGAAGATGAGAATCAACTTGGCTGTTCTCTTTACGTGGAGAGCTATTGCCAAGATGAGAAATAGTGCCGCCACTAACTTGTTGGTTATGGATGAAGTGTTCGATAGTTCTCTTGATAGTAATGGCACTGATGAGTTCTTAAAGATTATTCAAACATTGACTGCTGATACTAATACGTTTATCATTAGCCATAAGACTGATCAGCTGTTTGATAAGTTCCATAATGTTATTAGATTTGAAAAGACAAAGAACTTCTCTAGAATTGTATGATATGGACTAAGCAATATTTCAATAGCAAATGGGTTGAGAGTGCACACAAAGCGTGTGATAAGTACCCAAACGAGCCTGGCGACTCGTATGCTGTTTCAGGAGATACAAAAACCATCATACCTGAAAACTATTTAATGAAAATTATTCCATCTAAGAAGGAACCTCAAATAGTAGATGGATTAAAAGATATTGCAATGATTGCAAACGAACGTGTGTTTGGGTTTAATATTTGGTTTGATATTAGTTCATTCCAATACACAACGTATAAATCAGAACAGCAAATGGAGTATGACTGGCATAGTGATTCAGTGTGGGTAGCTAAACCAGTTGTCAACAAACTTACGGTGATTGTTGGCTTAACAAATAGTGATGATTATCAAGGTGGGGATTTAGTTCTCGCTGGTGGTAAGACAAATAAAATTATCAAGTTAACTGCCGGTGAGGCAATAGCATTTCCATCAATCATGTTGCATAAGGTAACGCCAGTAACTAGTGGAACAAGAAACACATTAGTTGCTTGGTTTAAAGGTCCAAGGTGGGTTTGATATGATTCCAAAGATTGTAGTGACACAAAATTACTTTCCATCAACATGGTGCAATAATGTCAATAGTTGGATGATGAATAATGTACCGGTAGATCCATCGTTTGGTAAAACGGGCGTAAGGAGATGTGACGTTAGATTTTTATCAGCCAACATGAAACCATATGAAGGTGTCTTTAAATCCCTAATTGATTACACAAAGGCAAATGTTCATAAATTAAATATTGATATTGATTATCAAATTGATGGGGCAATTCAGCATATCACATATCTACCAGGCCATGGTGTCGGTTGGCATGATGATACAATGAGCTATAAAATGGCTCTTAATAATGCTAAATACAACAACCTAAAAACTGATAGAAAGCTTTCCTTAACTGTTATGTTATCAGATCCATCTGATTATGAGGGTGGAGATTTTGTTTTCGAGCCTGGTTACCCACTTCCTGCTAAGGTAGAAGGTAAAGGTACTGTTGCCCTGTTCACATCATATACCCAACATAAGGTAGAGCAGATAACATCTGGTGTCAGAAACATTTTGTTTATTTTTATTACTGGTCCAACTTGGAAATAGTATGTCTGTCATAACTATTAAGTCAGCTATTGCAAGAGACTTAATTGATAGTTGGAATTCTACGTCAGAATATATACCCAACCGTCAAGGCCAGACTGTCGATAAAAGTTTGATAACAGGTATATCTAGTGATAAAAATATGAGGTCTTGTGAGACCCGGTTCGTGACTTTCAACAACCATAGAAAGTTTTATCTAGATATTCTGAATAACATCTATCCATTCATTGACTTCTACCAATATGCGTTTGATGTTGAACTTTATAGAGTATTAGAGATACAACATACTACGTACCTTAAAGATGACCACTATGCGAGACACGTTGATACAATCTTTAACAACAAAACACCACAACAAAGAAAAATTAGTTTGGTTTTAATGTTATCAGATATGAGCGAATATAGTGGCGGCACGCTCATAGTTAACGATCAACCTGTTAATCTTGAGAAAGGGGATATGGTAATGTTTAAGCCAACCACGTTCCACAGTGTTGATAAAGTTACAGATGGTGTAAGGAAAACCTTAGTGATGTGGGCTCTAGGTCCACATTGGAGATAGTTGAAAAAAATTGCTATTTGTTGTATACTTACTTTATAAATATGTTTAATTTGAGGCTTCTGTAATGCAAAAAGAATATCACTATTCTGAGATCTTTTATTCTATTCAGGGTGAAGGTCGATACACTGGTATACCAACTGCTTGGTTGAGATACTTTCTCTGTAATCTTCAGTGTGATGGTTTTGGTCAGAAAGACCCCACCGACCCTAAGACATATAAGCTTCCCTATAAAGAGATGAGCGTCGACTTCATTAAGAGAGTCGAAGATCTTCCTGTGTGGAAGTATGGTTGTGATTCTTCCTACTCTTGGGCAAAGAAGTTTAAGCACCTAATGCATAAGGGTACACCTGAGTATATTGCTAACCAGATTCTAGGTTCTATTAGAACAGAGCATAATTCAGAAGCAAAGTTTGACCATCCAGCAGGCCAACCAATCCACATGTGCTTTACGGGTGGCGAGCCATTAATGAAGCATGCCCAGGATTGTACTATGGGTATTCTTGATTACTTCGATAGGATTAAGAATAGTCCTAAGTTTATTACATTTGAAACCAATGCTACTCAAGTGTTGAAGCCAGAGTTTAGTAACTTCATGACTAACTGGAGAGAGATGGGTAGAGAGATCTTTATATCGTCTTCTCCTAAGCTCTGGACCACTTCTGGTGAAACAAACAAGGATGCTATTGTTCCTGAAGTATTAGCTGAATATCATTCCCTATCCAGAGGACATGGACAGATTAAGTATGTTGTCAATGGTAAGAAAGAAACATGGGATGAAGTCGAGCATGTAACAAATGAATTTAGAAAGGCTGGTGTTACATTTCCTGTTTGGATTATGCCGGTCGGTGCAACAGAAGAAGGACAGACAGGTGAACTCGAGGGATATATGAGCGCTGGTGCAATTGCTGAAGAAGCCTTCAAGAGAGGGTATAATGTCTCAGCAAGAGTTCACGTGTACTTGTGGGGCAATACGATAGGTGTATAATGATTAAGGGTAAGAGGTTATTTACTCTAGATGAGATTGAATACCTGAAATCATTATATGATCGATTGCCTAATACATTTCACGATCAAGATGTAAACTTATTTTACATTCATAAGACAAATATTAACAGTGTTGTCGACAAGAATTGGGATTCGATACAACAAAAGCTTTTTGACTTTCATGGAAGAAAGTGTGTTGTGACAAATTACTTTCTGCAATATGTCGTTGGATCTTATGCAAAGATGCATTTGGATAATCCAAAAACTGTTGATGGTACTGCAATAACGTTACTAGAGAAGTCAGATGATCTCGAGGGTGGAGACATTATTACCGTTGGCGGCGATAAGGAAAGAAAAATAATTCCACAATCAGTAGGCGAAACAATTTATTATGATACTGCTGTTGCTCATGGCGTATCTAAGGTTACACAAGGTTCAAGGAAAGTATTAATAACATGGTTTAGGAAGGACACATGGCAAAAGTAATCAAGTACAAAAAGAAACAGTTTGACGAAGACATTGAGACTCTAGTATCAAAGATCAAAAAGTCAAAAGTCAAATTCAGCTATATCGTTGCCTTATCCAGGGGCGGTTTAATTCCTGGTGTCATTCTTTCTCATAAGCTCGGTCTAAAGCTTGTTCCTATTTCATGGTCAACAAGAGATAGTGGAGAGAAAGAAAGCAATTGCTGGGTTCCTGAAGATATCAATGCAGGATGTAAAGTCCTCGTTGTGGATGATATTGTTGATAGTGGTGAAGCCCTAAAGACAATGTTTGAGGATTGGAGTAGTTCTGTCCAGAACAAACTAAACATGGAAAATGTTTATGTTGCCACCTTGATTTATAACAAAGATCAGGGTATAGTACCCAAGTTTTATGCTAACAAGATTTCAAGAAAGAAAGTTCCAGAATGGTTTGAATTCTGGTGGGAGGTTTGAAATGGCTAGTAGGTTTTATTCTACAAAAAGGATTGGTCCCATTTCCACTGGCCATCGTCAGTGGAGGGATGAGGGTCACTGTCGGTGGGCTCATGGGTACGGTCGCTATATTAAGTTTACCTTTGCTTGTAAGTCATTAGACGACAAGATGTGGTGTATGGACTTTGGTGACCTAAAGTGGGTCAAGAAGTGGTTAGAAGAGCAGTGGGACCATAGAATGTTGATTGCATCCGATGACCCTCTTCTTAAAGTTTGGAAGGAACTACATGATCTAGATGGTATTAATCTTAATATCATGGATGTAAGAAAGGGACATGGTCCTGGTATTGAAGGGTCATGTAAGTTTGTGTTTGATAATATTAATCCTAAGATAAAAGAGTTGACTAACAACCGTGTTTGGATTGATACTATAGAGATCTACGAGCATGAGTTTAACTCTGCTCTTTATGTTAACCCCGAGGTGTATGAAGATGGGTATTGATTACTCTAGCAAGATGCCAGATCTTGTATTTAATTATGATGATAAGTTCTATTGTGAGGAGTTACCCGACCCTCAAGTTAATCCAGTTCTACCTGGTGCAAGAGTACCTCTTAGGAAGGTAGGTATTGCTCCAGTTGACCTTCCTATCATGGTCAAGCGCCGTGATGGTAACACACAGCAGTTGCAGGCAGAAGCCAGCCTTTATTGCTCTTTGGATGACCCTAATGCTAAGGGATTGAATCTCTCGAGACTCTATCTCATTATGCATAATAAGATCAAAGACCACCTTTCGATCGATGGCATCCAAGGAGCACTAAAGGAGCTTGCTGAGAAGCAGAATAGTAAGAATGCTTACTGTAAGCTTCGCTTTAAGTATCCTTGGACACAAGATGCTCTTCGTTCACGCAGAGAGGATAATCCAGAAGAGAAACTTAGAGGGCATATTGCCTATAAGGTCGAACTAGAAGGTCAGTATCGTAGCGGTGAGTATAAGTTCTTCATTACTATCGATTATGTCTATAGTTCAACTTGCCCTTGTTCGTTTGAGTTAGCATATGATGCTCGTACCCATCGTAACGCTGCTGCTAATGCTCATAGTCAGAGATCTATTCTAAAGGTCAAGGTTGAGTTCGATCCAAGTAAGATCATTTGGTTTGAAGACATTGTAGAACTTTGCAGAAAGCATATTCCGACCGAAGTTCAGATTGTTGTTAAGAGACGAGATGAACAAGCGTTTGCAGAATTAAATGGCGCCAACCTGTTGTTCTCCGAAGACGTTTGCCGTATCATGTACGCTGCGTTGGACGAATGGTATGACAAGGGTCGTATTAAAGACTTCTCTTTGGCTATCTCGCATGAAGAAAGTCTACATCCTTGGAATGCCATCGCCGTTACTTCTAAGTTCAATCCTAGTGAGGTTCCTGGATGTCTCGTGTAAAAGATGCATTTGCCTATCGCTTCCGTGGTGTGTATGGTGTCTACAATGACGCTTGTGAACTAATGTATGTTGGTTCAACATCTCTAGGTCTAAAGAACCTAGAAGAGAACCATAGGAAGGCAAGAGAGAAGGGTTATGATATGACCAACTTCAGAACTCTCCTTGAAGAGCATCAATCGTGGAAGTTTGCATGGTTGATCAAACCACACAACTGTCAGCAGCCACATATTGAGTTTCAAGAACAGACTCTCATCCAAGCATTGAATCCTAAACACAATGTTGATAAGTCACCATATCGCTCATCAATCTACTATGAGAGATATACCGATGTTCTTGAACTATATGGTGAAGAGTTGGAGTACCTAAATGATTAAGAAGAAGATTTGGGTTACATTTCAGAAGGAAGGCATCCATTGCTATCCAGCTGCTGCAACAGATGAGAAGCTAAAGGATGTATCGTTCCTTGCTAACCCACATAGACACATGTTTCATTTCAAGGTCTATCTTGAGGTGTTCCATGATGACAGAGATGTCGAGTTTATTCTCTTGAAAAGGGAATTGGAGGGGTTGTATGGTAGTGGTATTCTGAAGCTCGATTTCATGTCTTGTGAGATGATCGCTGATGAACTCCTCACATACTTAAAGAATCAATATCCAGGAAGAGATGCAACTATTATTGTAAGTGAAGATGGTGAGAATGGATGTGAGCTTGTTTATGAGCGTATGAAGCCAGTTTGGTCAATAGAGGATGAATCAGTATGACACACTTTTGCCACATTGCTCCTATTGACTTTCTAGATCTAGTTCAAAATAGAGATTACCATCTCACCCTAGCACATCTTGTTGATGCAAGTGATGAATATACTGAGTTCTATAGAAGACAGACTTGTGTTAACATTATGGATAACAGTGCATTTGAGATGTACAAGCAAGGTTTGCCAATGCTATCACCAATGAAGGTATTGGAAATGGCTAGTAAGATCAAAGCTAACTATGTTGTGATGTCTGATTATCCAGGTGAACATTCATCTAAGACTATTCAAGCTGCTATAGATCTTGCACCACTATTTGTGGGGCAGGGCTATGGTACATTCTTCGTACCCCAGTCTAGGATTGGTGATAAGGAAGATTTGATCAATGCATTTGATTGGGCATCAACGTCCAAGCATGTTGATTACATTGGCGTATCTATTCTTGGTGTACCAAATGCATATGGTGTAGAAAAGGGCAATAAGCTTCAGCGCTTTGTTGCTCGCTTTATGTTTATGCAGGAGTTGCATGACCGTGGTATTCTTCACCGTATTCGAAAGAATAAGAAGAAGATTCACTTCCTAGGTATGGTTGATGGTCCAAACGAAATCAAGTTGATGGAACCATACAGAGACTATATCGACACTTGGGATAGTAGTGCTGGTGTGTGGCTTGGATTGAATGGTAGAGCATTTGATGGTAGTCCAACTGGTATCATTGATGGTAAGTTTGAGTTGGAAGTAGACTTTGACTTGAAGCAAGACAATACACCAATTGACTTTTACCGTATGGCAAAGTATAATATGGATTACATTGATACCATTGTAACCAAATATTTAAATGATGATCCGGGGTATTGACATGACAAACATTACAATGACGACAGATGGGAAGGTTGGTATTGGTATGCCAGCCGAACATGGAATTAAGTATAGGTTTAGAGAGGATAAGATCCTCAGCGAAGTACTTGAGTATGTTAGCAAGACCTATCAACAGCATTATGTTGGTAAGGAGGAGATCCAGACTATTGATGTTTGGGATTCTCTTGGTAGCGTTGACACTACTTCTAGGGATACTGCTATCAAGTATTTGATGAGATATGGTAAGAAGGAAGGACACAATAAGAAGGATTTGCTAAAGGCTATTCACTATATTGTTCTTCTGTATCATTTTACGCAACCACAGGAAGATAAGGTATGATGATTCATATTATGGGTGAGCATGGATCTAAGCTCACTAATGTTCAACCAGGTGATGTCCAGCCTAATGCTGTTGACCTAAGACTTGGTAAAGTATTTAAGATTCATAGTAATGTTTGTACTCTTTCTGAGACACAGAAAGGCCATAGAGGTTCTGTTGAACTTCAGCCAGACGAAAATGGGTTCTGGAATCTTGAGCCAGGTACCTATGAAGTCGTAATGGAGAACATTATTGAAGTTGGAGAAGGAGAAGCAGGATGGGTTATCACTCGTTCTACTCTAAACCGTAATGGCGTCTTCCTAACTTCTGGTCTATATGACTCTGGCTATCATGGAGTAATGGCTGGTGCAATGCATGTCCATTGTGGTCCATTTAGTATCCAGAAAGGCACTAGAGTAGGCCAATTTCTTTTATTCAAAGCTGAGAGCTTACATAAATATGATGGTAGTTATGGCTTGAATAAAGAGCATGATAAAAAGTATGGTGTATGATTTGATTGAACATGATAGTGCAATCTTAGAACAAGAGTTGCCACTATTTGATTTTGATAACCCACCCGTTGATCCAGAAGAACTTGCAAGGAATCTTTTGGACACTATGCGGGAGCATAAGGGTATTGGTTTATCAGCAAACCAGGTTGGTCTTCCATATAGAGTATTTGTTATGGAAGGAGAACCTGCTTTCGCTTGCTTCAATCCAAAGATTGTAGACGTCTCAGAAGAGATTGTATCTCTAATGGAAGGCTGCCTATCATATAAAGGTGTTGGTGTACCTATCAAAAGACCAGCTCATGTTCGTGTTCGATTCACAGCACCTAACGGTAATACAATGACAAGAAAGTTTACTGGCATGACAGCCAGAATCTTCTTGCATGAGTATGATCATTTACAAGGAGTCAACTTTTTTAGAAAGATGCACCCAGCGCATAAAGAAAAAGCTCTGAGACAGTTGAAAAAGTATACACGTTATTTGAAAAACCAACAGAGGTAATTATAATGAATATCAAGATTATTAAGTTAGTGAATGGCGATGAGATCATTTGTGATCTTCAAGAAACTAAGACGAAGTTGAAGGTTAATAAGCCATTGTTGCTAGCCTTCCAAGAGAATCGCTTAGTATTCGTTCCATTCATGCAATACACGACTGCAATGGAAGGATTCGAGCTGCTACCTGCTAGCGTATTGTTTGTTACGGATCCAGTTGATTCGCTGATCAATGACTATCAGATGGCTACTAGCCAAATTGTAACACCTCCTCAGGCTGCAGGTGGTAAGAAGAGTCTTCTCCGAGCAGTGGAGTAATAAACAATGGAAATTAAAATTGAAATTGAAGAGTTGCGAAAGAGATCTCTCTTTGTAGCAACTCCAATGTATGGTGGCCAGTGTCATGGTAACTATACTCGCTCAATGTGCGACCTAACTGCACTTTGTGTTAAGTATGGTATCAACATGAAGGTTTACTATTTGTTTAATGAGTCTCTTATTACTCGCGCGCGTAACTATTGTGCTGATGAGTTTATGAGAAGCGACTTTACCCACATGATGTTTATCGACTCAGACATCGGATTTGATCCAAACGATGTTATTACATTGTTGGCTCTTCAATCGGATGAGTCGCCATATGACATTATTGGTGGTCCATATCCTAAGAAGTGTATCTCTTGGGAAAAGGTTAAGCAGGCTGTCGATAAGGGTGTTGCTGATGAAAATCCAAACTCACTTGAGCAGTTTGTTGGTGACTATGTTTTCAATCCAGTTATTGCTAAGGATGGTCCTACTCAGATTAAGTTGAGTGAGCCAGCTGAGGTATTAGAGATTGGTACTGGCTTCATGATGATTCGTAAGAACACATTCAAGAAGTTCCAGGAAACATTCCCATATCAGTCATACAAGCCAGACCATGTTCGTACAGCTCACTTCGATGGTTCAAGAGAGATCTTTGCTTTCTTTGATACACCAATCGATGGTAAGAGAATGTATATGGGTGCTGAGCTAAAGGCTTTCTTAGAAGCTAATCCAACTGCAACGCCAGATGATATTGTTAAGTTTGTCGATGATCCAAACAACACTGTACTAAGACAGTACTCTAAGAGATATCTCTCTGAAGACTATATGTTCTGTCAGTGGGTTCGTAACATGGGCCTAAAGGTTTGGTTATGTCCTTGGATGCAATTGAACCACACTGGGTCTTATACGTTTGGTGGTAGCCTTGCTGCTCTAGCATCTGTTGGTGCTGCTGCAACTGCTGACATTTCTAAGATTAAGAAGTAATTGAGGTAATTATATTATGGCATTTGATAAGCAAAAAGTGAAAGGCGTCCTTGTTGAAGTTTCAAATTCGATGACACGCATTGATGCTGAGAAGGAATTCATTAAGGATGCAATTGACGCTGCATCTAAGATCCATGAAATTCCTAAGAAGACACTCAACAAAATGGCAAAGGTATTCCATAAGAATAACTATGCTCAAGAGTTGTCTTCCATTGAAGAATTTACTACAATGTATGAGAACATTGTTGGTAACACTGAGAAGTAATGAAGGACCTATTATATTATGAAAATTTCTACACAGACCTTACAGGTCTTGAAAAACTTTGCGTCGATTAATCCTAATCTGTTGGTGAAACCGGGAAACGTACTCAGTACAATTAGCACTAATAAAAATATTCTTGCGAAGGCGACGGTTACAGAGTCGTTCCCGGTCTCATTTGCTATCTATGACATGCAACAGTTCTTGGGTGTGATTAGTATCTTTGAAGATCCTGACTTCACATTCAATGATAACTCTGTAACTGTTTCTTCTGAAGGAAGATCAGTTGAGTATGTCTATGCTAGCCAGGAGATGGTTGTTCATCCCTCTGAGAGTGTGATTCAAAAGATTGCTGTTACTAATCCTGAGATTACATTTGATCTTACAGCTCAGGGTCTTAATGAAGTTATTAAGGCGACTGCTATCCTACAACTTGATAAGCTCAATGTTGTTAGTAGTGAAGGTAAGGTTAATGTTGTTGTGGCTGACCCTAAGAACCCTTCTTCTAATAAGTTCTCACTCACAGTCAACGGTACTGCCAATGCAGACCTAGCTATGGCATTTGCTGCTGAAAATCTAAAGTTGATTGCTGGTGATTATAAAGTTAATATTTCATCTAATGGTGTGAGCTCATTTAGAAACGATAAACTAAATCTTGAGTACTTTATTGCTGCAGACGTTAAGCAAAAGAAGGCTTAATCTATGTTAGAAGAAGTATTGTGGGTTGAAAAATACCGTCCTCGAACTATATCTGATTGTGTCTTACCAAAGGATATTAAGAAGACGTTCCAAGCTTTTATTGATAGTGGAACTATTCCAAACTTACTGCTAACTGGTACACAAGGTACTGGTAAGACGACTGCTGCAAGAGCAATGTGCGAGCAGCTTCAATGTGACTATATCATCATTAACGGTTCCATGAATGGTGGTATTGATACGCTGCGAAATGAGATTCAGCAGTTTGCTAGTACTGTATCGTTTGGTGGTGGAAGAAAGATGGTTATCCTAGATGAGGCTGATTATCTCAATGCTCAGTCTACTCAACCAGCTTTGAGAAACTTTATGGAAGAGTTCTCGAAGAACTGTGGATTCATTCTAACTTGTAACTTTAAGTCTAGAATCATTGAGCCACTACATTCTAGATGCTCTATTGTTGAGTTTAAGATTCCACCTAAAGAGAAGCCACTACTTGCCGGCGAGTTTTATAAGAGGACTCTAAAGATTCTCGAGACCGAGAACATTACATTCAACAAGAATGTAGTTGGTGAGTTAATCGCTCGTCACTTCCCTGATTGGCGAAGAGTGCTCAACGAACTCCAGCGATATAGCGTTGGGGGTGAGATTGATTCTGGTATCCTTGTTAACCTATCTGACGAGCACTTTACCCAGCTTGTCACTATCCTAAAGGATAGAAGGTTTAATGATATGAGGAAGTGGGTAGCTGAGTCTAACGATATTGAGTCATCTGTCCTTTTTAGAAAGATCTATGACTCGTTATCTACGATTCTTAAAGGAACGTCTATTCCACAAGCTATCCTTATCCTAGCTGACTATCAATACAAGGCTGCATTCGTCGCTGATCAGGAAATCAACCTGGTAGCCTGTCTCAGTCAGTTGATGGCAGAGTGCGAATACGCATGAATCCGTTCGACTTTGTAAACGCCATCAACTATACCAAGATTGATGTGGTATCTGCCTCGGAAAACCCGGAAAAAGCCGAGAAATTATACAATCCATATTTGGTTAACCGTAGTTTATCGTATTTTGCAGATACTGTGCTGTATTGCAATGAAATGAACCGATATCACGAGTTAGACAAAAAGCTTCAGTTTGATTTTCTTCTAAATAGTATTAGGAAGAACAAAAGGTTCTCCAAATGGCATAAAGCTGAAGTGGATGAAGATATACAATTAATTTGTGATTACTATAAATGTAATATTAGAAAAGCAAAAGATATTGTACAATTACTTTCTACTGAACAGCTTAGACAATTAAAAGAAAAAATGAGCGTAGGTGGGGCGAACAGATGATTACAGTAGATAGTTTTATTGAAGTCACTCTAAAGCAGAATGATGACTTCCTAAAGGTCAAAGAGACCTTAACTAGAATTGGTATTGCATCAGAGAAGAATAAGACTCTCTATCAATCTTGCCACATTCTCCACAAAAAAGGTAAATACTACATTGTACACTTCAAGGAGCTGTTTGCCCTTGATGGTCGACCTTCATCTCTAACAGATGACGACGTTGCAAGAAGAAACACGATTGTTAACCTACTTTCCGACTGGGGTTTAGTTGGCTTGGTAGATGCAGATAAGACAAAAGAGCCAGTTGCTCCAATGAGACTAATTAAGGTCATTCCATTCAAGCAAAAGAATGAATGGCAATTGGTAACCAAGTACAACATCGGAAGAACTAAGAAAGGTGACGAAAGTGGTCAAAGCGATCAAGGCGAATAAAAGAAAGAAAGCAAAGGCAATTGTAAAAAAGAAGAGAGCAAAGAAGGTTCAGGCTGAGCTTGTTGCCGCCTCTGCTCCGCTCGCCGCCGCTTCGGCTGACCCAAAAGGTTGGGAGGACATGGACAAACCATGGCTTCCAGATGGTGTTGACATTGATGGAAAAGGGTTTGATAATACACCGATAACTTTCTGGCAAGCTGTCAGAGAGATGTTCGGATTTAAATAGGAGAAGACAATGGGTACATTACTTGTATTGTTATTAGTTGCCGTTGCCGGTTGGATTGTTTGGAAGCTTTTCCAGGATCCAGATAAGAACGATGATGGCAAGATTGATGCTCAGGACGTTGTCGCTGCCGCCAAGGAAGTCGCTACTGAAGTGAAGGCCGAAGCTGATAAGGCAGTCGAGAAGGTCAAGAAGGCTCGCAAGCCAAAAGCACCAAAAGCTGGCAACTAAACGAATCTCGTTTAGAAGCACGCTACTAACCTGTAAGAACAGGTTATATTCGTAATAAGAGATGTGTCTTATTACGGCAAAACCACGCGGATGTTGTAACTCCTTGATTCTACAGGAGTTGTAACTCCGCGTTTTTATTAGGAATTTTAAGACATTTGTAACTTATTGATTTTGAAGGGAATTAGCAGTTGACCCTACACGACCGGTAGCGTATACTGCTCGCATTGGTTGGGTGGTCCAGCCGATACCGAACGCGAGTTCGGACATTGTTATATATTGAGGATTTTATATTATGGCTTCTATTTCAATTCCTGGTAATGATGGTCAACTGACTGTTACGAACCTTCCGCTGAACAAGGTCGAGCGCGCTACTGTAGCCGCTGAGACGTTGATCGCTGGTGGTTTGTCCAACTCAGCTGTTCTTGCTAAGATGTCTAAGTATCAGTCGGACAATCCGGTTGATGGTCAGGACCTCTATAGTCAGCAAGCTGCGTCTGTCAAGACTCCGGCTGCTGTGACGAAGACTGTTAAGGCTAAGACTGCTGCTCCTGTCGCAGCTGCTCCTAAGGCCAAGCGTGCCAAGGGCGCTAACAACGCCAAGCGTGCTCGCGCTCTCGAGATGTTCAAGGACATGACCGCTCAGGGTCTCTCGCAAGAGAAGATGCTGAAGGCTGTTCAGGACGAACTCAAGATTACGTACGCTAACACGTACTACTACTACTCGCGAGTGTTCAAGAAGGCCTAATGGCTACGGAGGCTAGCATTGTGCTAGCCTCCTTTTTCTTTTCTTGAGGTAGTTATGTTTCAGAAGTTTGATCCAATGCAGACACAAAAGTTCCTCGACGAGGCTAACTCCATCATCGCCACAGCAAGTTCGATAATGGCGAACGAAGGTAGTAACCTTACATCGCAAGACCTCTATGATCTGGTTGAGCGAATTGAGCGAGCACGGAATCTTCTCTTGACCGTTGGTGATCGAAAGTACTTTATTGAACGCAACCAGGAGGTTGCATAGTGGAACTTCGACAAAAGTTACTCGACTATATTGTCGAGACCGAGTTGGATTTGATTTTTGACAATGATGCAGAAGTGTTTATAAAGAACCTTCTACTCAATGGCACTGATCGAACTCCTCTTGAACATCTAACTGATGAAGAACTTGAGGCTCTGTACAATGATATGACAAATGGTGAGGACTGGGCTGATATCTATACCGAAGAGCATGCTTCTGAATACGAACTTGGTTATGGTGAGGAATTTGTAGATGAGTAAGTTGAAACACGATTTGATTGGCGAAGACTTCAAGAAGCTTCTTGGTGAGATGGTTGCAAGTCCCAACGTCTCGTTGGAAGAGGTTAAGACGTTCTGTGTTGAGCTTATCAATAAGGGCGTGAGCAGCAGGGCTAAGAAGGATGTGTTCATCCGTGAAGTGCAGGCTGCCAAACGAAAGGACATGGCCGCATGGCCTGTGTATAGTTATATTCTCGCTGGTGAAGGCAACAAGGTAGGTTAATATGGTACACTACGAATACGAAGCAAAGCATATGTCGTTCTATGAGATCAAAGAGGCAAATGGATTTGTAAGTATGTGGTCAATTTATGATGGTGTCAATAACCCTAATGAACTATCACCATACGAAGCCAAAACGATGACGTACCAGGACAATTGGGGCGAGCCTGTTGAGGTGTCGTTACCTTCTGGTAAGTTAACTTGGCTTCAGCTTTGGGCTGCTGCTGATAAGTGTATCAAACAATCTGGCGACACCCACCATGTCTTCATTGAAGGGTTTCGGAAGAACGGTGGAATTCTTGAATTAATCACAGGCAGCTGATGGATGTAACATCAACGCTTAAAGCTACAGACGGATTCTTTTCATCCTCACAGCGGACGCCACATAAAGTGGCTATCCGTTGTGGGGATCGCTCCGTTTCCTATTCAGAACTTGTTACGAAGGTAAGACGAATTCAACACTACTGTATCTATAACCTGAACTTGAAGGTTGGAGATAGAGTATCATTACTGGGTGACAATTCGATCGAATATCTTGAGATGTTGATCGCTTTAATTGATATTGGTGTTGGTGTAGTGACCATCAATCCAAAGTCTTCTCCAGAAGAGGTTGAACAGGTAACAAAGGATTTGGTCACTTCAGTAAATTTTAAATTTAAAAATAATTTCCAGGTTTGTTTTACTGAAGCGGCGTCTTTTGGAGATCCAATAGATATGGATCTTTCGGAGGAACTTTTTACAGGCAATGTACTATTTAATTGGTCCACACCTGCTACAATCATCTTCTCATCAGGTACTACTGGTAAATCAAAACCAATATTTGTAACTCACAAAGCAAGAGTGATGACATCTTTATCGATGCCTCTGAGTTGGGGTTGGAGTATGGATGATGTTTATTTGTCCTTACCATCTCTCTCAACAGGTGGCGGTAGTGCTTGTGCTCTTGCTGCTCTTTACATCGGTGCAGAAGTTGTTATTGCTGAGCAGCATACATCAGAATATCTCGTCAATTTAATCAATACAAGAAAAATAACAGCACTACTAACAGTGCCAGCTATTACCCATAGTCTTGTTAACAAAATATACGAACACAAAGTAAGATCTATTGTATCCTCAACAGATGTCTTTTCGTATGATCTGAAGGTTAAGGCGAATGCATTATGGTCTGATGCATTGTATGATACGTATGCTACTACAGAGCATGGCCCAATCAGTTTACTGACACCAAAAGATTTTTGTAGTAAACCTAAGTCTGTAGGTAGGGCTTGTATAGGTTCTAAGATTAAAATTATTGATGATCAGGGTAACGAGGTTAGTAACGGTACACCTGGTAACATTGTTGCCACTACACTTACCCAAGTTGGAGAAGGGTGGATCAGAACAAATGATATTGGCTATCTCGATGAGGATAATTTTCTTTTTATTCTTGGTAGAGCCAATGATCTTATAGTTACAAGAGGCTATAACATTCACCCTCAAGAAATTGAAGATGTTATAAACAAATATCCTGGCGTTGTGGAATCGTGTGTTGTTGGGCTGCCAGATAAAAGATGGGGAGAGATACCTGTTGCCTTCATAGTGGGAAGCGTGGAAAGTTCTGAGTTGATATCCTATCTTAGAAATAAGATATCAAGATATAAGGTTCCTCGTAAGTTCATACAAATAGATTCAATACCTAAGAATATTTTAGGTAAAGTTGAACGTAAAAAATTACGCGAACTCTTATAAATAAGAATGTAGATGCCATATCGGGTCTACTAAAACATTAACTCGCTTAATAAGGAGATAACTATGACTAGACATACACTAGGTCTATTCGATCATCTTGATCGCGCGTGGCATAACCACACAGTTGGCTTTGACAGAGCATTTGAAATTCTACAGCATGCTGCTAATGTTGCAAAGACCAACGACAACTTCCCACCCTACTCGCTTGTAAAAAAAGACGACTTCAATTATGAATTGGAGATGGCTGTTGCCGGATTCAGTCAAGATAATTTGGAGATCGTTGCCTCTAAGAACAGGCTGTCTGTGGTTGGCATGAAGCCCGAAAAGGATGACCGTGAGTATATTGTGAAAGGAATTGCAGGACGCAGTTTCGCTCGTGAGTTTGTTCTTGCCGATACTATTGTTGTACGTGACGTGAACTTAACCGATGGTATTTTGACTATCAGATTAGAGAATGTAGTACCTGAGGAGCAGAAGCCAAGGAAGATTCAAATTGGTAAACAACCAAGTTGGGCTCAAGCTCAGCGTGAGGAATCTAAGGCAGAACTACTTGTCGAACAAGACAAGTAACTAACAGAAAGGGGGCTTAACCGCCCCCTTTCTTTTACGAAATATTAAGATTTGATTAAAGTTTGACGTCCCCATATTAAATATTAAATGGCAATCCTGCCTTTATGGAGACATACGAAAATGAAATCTAAACTTGCTCTATTATTTGCTTTCGCTCTTATTGTTGCATCACAATTAGCACATGCACAAGGGAGAGATCAGATCACTATTGTTGGTTCATCGACAGTCTATCCTTTCACAACAGCTGTAGCAGAACAGTTTGGTCGTGGCGGAAAGTTTAAGACACCAAAGGTTGAATCAACCGGCACAGGTGGTGGTATTAAATTATTTTGTAATGGTGTTGGCCCACAACATCCAGATGTTGCCAATGCCTCACGCGCAATGAAGAAGGGTGAGTTTGAGACTTGTGTAAAGAATGGTGTAAGTGAAATTGTTGAGATTAAAGTTGGCTTCGATGGACTAACAATTGCTAACTCGAAGCAAGCAAAGTCTGCATCAATGACAAAGGAGCATGTGTGGCTTGCTCTTGCTAAGCAAGTGCCAGATGCCCAAGGCAATCTAATTGCCAATCCTTATAAGACATGGAATCAAATTAACGCTTCGCTACCAGCAACTAAGATTGAAGTACTTGGTCCACCACCAACATCCGGCACAAGAGATTCATTCCATGAACTATTCATGGAACCAGGTTGCCCATTTGAAGAAAAGAAGAAGTGCCATGCTATCAGAGAAGATGGTGCCTATGTCGAAGCTGGTGAGAATGATAACTTAATTGTTCAAAAGTTAAATGCCAATAAGAATGCATTTGGTATCTTTGGTTATTCATTCTTAGAAGAGAATGCTGATAAGGTCAGAGCAGTAGCTATCAATGGTGTCCTACCAACGTTTGAAACTATCTCTTCAGATAAATATACAGCTGCTCGACCATTGTTCATTTATGTTAAGAAAGCACATATTAATGTGATACCTGGCTTGAAGGAATTTATGGAAGAGTATGTGAGCAATAAGGCTATTGGTGAGGAAGGTTATCTTTCTGACCGTGGACTTGTTGCTCTTGAAAAGTCTGATCTTGCTAAAACAAGAGCAGACGTTAAATCATTGAAAAACTTCAAGCCGTAATATCGCGGCGACACAAGGAGAAGAAAATGCATAAAGCAATTCTAGCATCTGTTATTTTGGGATCAATGTCAGTTGCGCAAGCAGCCGATGTGAAATGGAGTGGCGACTTTGGCTATCGTAACGATAGTTTAGAGATCGGCAATGCCAATTCAGATCGTGATCGTTTTCGTGTTGGTCTAGTTGCCAAGGCAGATGTCAATGACAAAACAAAAGTTGTTGTTGGCGTTCGTACTGGTTCAGCAAAGTCAGCATGGAATGACATGGCGGGCGGTTCATTAAAGGCCGTTGATCTCAATTTGGCTTATGTTGAATATGCAGCTGCAGATAACGTAAAGGTAACTCTTGGCAAAATGAATCAGCCATGGGTTATGGAAGGTCTTATGTTTGATGGTGACATCAAGCCAGAAGGTCTTGCAGTTGCGCTAAAGAATGAGAGTGGATTATCAGCCAGCGCATTCAAGCTCAAGTTAGTTGAGAATGCTGCTGATGCAGATAGCACACTCATGGGTGTTCAAGTTGGAGCAGCAAAGAAAGTTGCTGGCTTTGATCTAGCTGCTCATGCAGCATTGCTAGATCAGAAAGTGGTTACAAGAGCAGATCTCTGCTACATTGTATATCCTCTTTCAGTTGCAGGTGGCGCATCAGTTCCATCTCTTCCAGTTTGTAGCTCAAGCGTAAAGCACAAGCAGTTAGTTCTTACAGCGTCAGCAGCAAAGGAAGTTGCTGGTGTTCCTGTAAAACTATTTGTTCAACAACTAAAGAATGACGAAGCAAAAAGAGCCGACACAGCACTTGCTTATGGCGTCCGTCTTGGCGGCGTTAAGAAGGCAGGTGATTGGGAAGTCAGCCTAATGAAGCAAGATGCAGAAGCCAACGCACTATCAGCCGTATGGACAGATAGTGACTTCGGTGGTGAAGCAGCTCTTCATGACGGTATGGCACTTCGCGCAGCATATGGACTTGCTGACGGTTGGTCAATTCGTGGTTCTTACTTCGACGTTGAAGTCGGTGCTGGTAAGGTTGACTACACAAGAGCAATGCTTGACCTAGTATATACGTTCTAATAATTGAACATTACACGATGATCTGAAAGGGGGAGCGTTGACTCCCCCTTTCTTTTTGTATATACTACCTCCCTATTCTAGGAGGATTGTTTATGAAATATCTTACTATTGAACTATCTATTCTTTTAGTTCTTCTTTCTACCTCAATCTTTACCTTTGTTAATGTCTTCACTAATTGGGTACCAGACATCTATGCCCTATTATCGATGGTACTAGCACTGCTAGCTGATTCATTGTGGAGACGTTACTATGGCAACTAGACGTAATTTCTTTAAGTATCTTGGTCTTGCTGGTGGCGTCGCCACAGGTGGCGTTGTCGCTGCTGCAGCTATCCTTCCTAAGGATAAGCCAAAGCATATTGAACAACTTGATGGCGGCTCGCACTTACAATTGCGAGCAACATATGGCGAGAAGGTTGGCCTCGGTACAATAAACCCAACTAACAAACTAACGGTTTTTAGTCATCAAACACCAGAGTTTGTTCCTGGAACTGTTGAGCATGTTGATGTTTCGTTCAAGCCAGGTCCTGATGGAGAATTGTACTTGAAAGTTAATGGGAAATGGCGTAAAGTAGTCACTGAATGAGCAAGTTCTATACAAATGTAAGCATCCGAGGGAATAAGATTCTCCTTCGTGGTTATGAGGATGGTCGTAGAGTCCATACTGACATCCCATATCAACCTTTTTGTTTCCAGCGATCGAGCAATCCTAATGCTCCTTATAAAACTATCGATGGGTATCCAGCCGATAGAAAGGACTTCGAATCTATCAACGAGATGATGGATTATATGAAGATGTATGAGGGTGTAGAGGGAATCAAACTCTATGGGATGACATCAAAGAGTTCTCTCATCTATCCATTCATCCATGAATACTATCCTGGCGAGATTCAGTACGATGCGTCTTTAATGAACATCGTCCACCTCGATATCGAGGTCGCAGCTGACGAAGGATTCCCTAACATCGATGAAGCTGATAAGGCACTAACTGCTATCACTATCAAGGTTAAGGATAGGTACTACACATTTGGTTGTGGTGACTATACTCCTTCTGCTGACAACATTATGTATGCTAAGTGTAAGAACGAGCGTGATTTGATTATGAAGTTCCTAACACTTTGGGATTCTCCTCTTGTCGATCCAGACATTGTAACTGGATGGAACGTAGAGGGGTTCGATATTCCATACCTTGTCAATAGAATCGATAGAGTATTCAATGACGAAGGTAAGATGTCAAAAAAGCTCTCGCCTTGGAAGATCGTCGACGATAAAGAAATTATTATGAGAGGCTCTGGTAAGACTCTCAAGGCCAAGACATTGAGAGGAATCTCGGTGCTTGACTACTTGCAACTTTATAGAAAGTTTACATACTCCGATACAGAAAGCTATTCTCTTAACCATATTGCTCATCTTGAGCTCGGTGAAAAAAAGATTGACTACTCTGAGTATGAAAGTCTCTTCGATCTTTATAAGCACGACTTCCAAAAGTTCATTGAGTATAATATCCACGACGTTACCCTTGTAAGCCAACTTGATGATAAGATGAAGCTTATTGATCAAGTACTTGCTATTGCATATGATGCAAAGGTCGATTACATCGACACCCTTCGTACTGTCCGTATGTGGGATATGATTATCCACAACTATCTAATCGATAACAATATCGTTGTTCCTCTTTCAAAGAATGAGGAAGAACTCAAGTTGGTTAGAGAAGAGAAGGATCAACCAATCAAAGGCGCTTATGTAAAAGATCCAAAGCCTGGAATGTATAAGTATGTTGTCTCATTTGACTTGACATCTCTGTACCCATCTTTGATCATGCAGTATAACATTTCACCTGACACAAAGATCAATAAGGTTGACCTTACACCAGAAGATTGTCTTGACAATACAGGTTCATACCAGATGGCCAAGGATGATGCAAAGAGTCTCGACTATACACTCTGTGCTAATGGTACAATGTATAGAAAGGACAAGCTCGGCTTCCTACCAGCACTAATGGAAAAGGTCTTTGCCGATAGAAAGAAGTATAAGAAGCTGATGCTTGAAGCAAAGCAGAAGTATGAGCTATCGAAAGACCCAGAAGATGAGAAGAAGTACGTTCAGTATAACAATATGCAGATGGCGAAGAAGATTCAGCTGAATAGTTGTTATGGTGCTTTATCTAATATCTACTTCCGATTCTTTGATACAGATCTTGCTGAAGCAATTACGCTATCAGGCCAGGTATCAATTCGTTGGATGCAGGCGAAGATGAATGAGTTCTTGAATAAGACTCTCAAGACCGACAACATTGATTACGTTATCGCTGTCGACACGGACTCGTTGTATATTACTCTCGATAAGTTTGTAGAGAAAGTGTACAGTGGTAAGGTACCAGAAAGAGATAAAGTCATCCGTATGCTTGATAAGGCATGTGATGAAGTCTTCCAACCATTCATCGAAAAGAGTTATGATGACCTAGCAAACCATATGTTGATCTATAGTCAGCGCATGCAGATGAAGCGAGAGTCTATCGCTGATAAGGGTATCTGGGTTGCTAAGAAGAGATACATCTTGAATGTCTTCAACGAAGAAGGTGTTCAATATGAGAAGCCAAAGCTAAAGATGAAAGGTATCGAAGCTGTGAAGTCATCGACTCCTGCCAAGATCAAGGAAGCAATTAAGAAGTCGCTTGACATTATTATGAATGGCACTAAGGATGAATTTAGACAGTATGTCGAAGACTTCAAGCAAGAGTTTGATAGTCTACCATTTGAAGATGTTGCTTTTCCAAGAAGTTGCCAGGGTGTGACAAAACATCAGATAGGTGGTAAGGCAATCCCAATCCATGTTCGTGGCGCTCTTGTTTACAATACTTTCATAAATAAGTATGGTCTCGACAAAAAGCACAACAAGATACAAGATGGTGATAAGATTAAGTTCTGTTATTTGAGAACACCTAATCCACTTTCCACTAATGTGATATCATCGCCTGGTGCATTACCAAAGCAATTCAATATGGATGGATATATTGATCATGATACTCAGTTTGAGAAGTCGTTCATCGAACCAATGAGGTCAATTACAGATAACATTGGTTGGGAAGTGGGCGAGAAACAATTAACTCTAGAAGACATGTTCGGGTAATTATATGCAAAAAGGTTATAACTTTGATTTTGGTTTCAGCGCAGTCGATGAAGAAGAGTTAAAGAAGCTCACTGGCGCCGAACAGGAAACCGAAGAGCTTTCAAAGCTTCTCGATGAGCAAGCTACTAATGCTGAGCTCTATAAGGACACTGTTGTTCAGATTCAGCAGATGATTACGCCATTGCTTAATAATCTAATGTTGAATCCAGACAAGAACTATATCTATTGGCCAAATAGAGTCGAGAAGATGAAGTTGTTTAAGTCCGAGCTAGAGAAGTTATTCACAATCGCTAAAGATGCTTCTTGATTATCTAGTCCTAGCAGTTGCACTAATCCTTTCTGGTGTTGCTGCCTACTATTCGGTAGTAGGCTTGGCAGCTATCTTTAGTGGTGCATTTATATCTGTAGTAGTGATGGGCTCAGCCCTTGAGCTTGGTAAGTTAGTCGCTGCTAGCTGGCTCTACAGAAACTGGGAAGAAGCACCAAAGCTAATTAAGTATTATCTATCGGTAGCAATCATTGTCTTGATGTTCATCACATCAATGGGTATCTTTGGTTACTTGTCCAAAGCTCATCTCGAGACTCAAGCACTTATGACATCTGATGTTAGTGCTGAATTACAAACGCTTAATGATACAATTGAATCAAGAACAAACACAAAAGTTCTAGTTGAAAAACAAATTGAAAACATTGATAATACTCTAGTTAAGTATATTGAGATGGGCTCTGTGACAAAGGGCCTACAAGAGAAGAGAAGACTAGATGGTGAACGTAAACAGCTTGAGCAAGAACGAAAGGATGTTGAGCAAGAGCTTGTTGAACTGAAATCCAAAAGGAATAAGCTAGAGTCAGAAGTTAAAAAGATTGAAGTTGAAGTTGGTCCACTAAAGTATATTGCGGAGTTGGTTTATGGATCTGATGCCGAAAGCCATTTTGGCAGCGCTGTGCGGATGGTTATTATACTTCTTATATTGGTCTTTGACCCTCTTGCTGTCATTCTTCTGATCGCCGCCAATTCTAACTTTGTCAATAGAGACAAGAAAGTTCAACAAGAAAAACGTATTCAAGAGTTGAGAAAACTTGGAAAACGTGGTATAGTAGTCAATAAGAAAGAGATACTGAAGTTATAACATTGAGGTTATTATGTCTAAGTTTTTCCGTAATTTGATTGAAGAGATTAAAGATGAAGATACATCTATTGCTGAGGACGGTGCTGGTAGTGCTGAGTTCACAGGCAGCATTGACAGTGGTAGCTATTCTCTTAATGCTGCTCTTAGTGGGTCAATCTTTGGTGGCGTTCCTAATAACAAGATAACTGCTTTTGCTGGTGAAAGTGCTACTGGTAAGACGTTCTTTGTTCTAGGTATTGTAAAGAGTTTCTTAGATAGCAATCCAGATGCTGGTGTCATCTATTATGACACTGAAGCTGCTGTCACTAGAGATATGATGAAGTCGCGTGGTATTGATACAAAGCGAGTAATTATTGCCGAGCCTGATACTATTCAGAAGTTTAGAGAACATGCTTTGAAGTTCTTGGAAGCATATGGTAAGACAGAAGAAGGTGACCGTCCTCCTATGATGATGGTTCTAGATTCTTTGGGTATGCTATCGACTTCTAAAGAAATGGCTGACTCACTCGAAGGTAAGGATACTAGAGACATGACTAAGAGTCAGGTCATCAAGGCTGCATTCAGAGTCTTGACATTGAAGTGTGCAAAGTATAAGGTACCAATGTTGGTAACTAACCATGTCTATGCTGTCGTTGGTTCTTATGTTCCAATGAATGAGATCTCTGGTGGTACTGGCTTGAAGTATGCTGCTTCTACTATTGCAATGTTGTCGAAGAGAAAGGAAAAGGTTGACAACGAAGTAGTTGGTAATGTCATCAAGGTTAAGATGTATAAGTCAAGACTCTCTAAGGAGAATGCTCAGGTTGAGTGTCTATTGACATATAGTTCTGGTCTTGATCGCTACTACGGTCTTCTTGATCTAGCTGAGAAGTATGGTATCTTTAAGAAAGTATCTACTCGGTATGAGATGCCAGATGGATCTAAGGTTTTTGGTAAGAACATTCTTGAAGATCCAGAGAAGTATTACACAGAAGAAGTATTGAAGGCAATTGATGAAGCCGCAAAGAAGGAGTTTAGTTATGGAGCATCCGGATCCGAAGAATCACTTGAAGTGGAGTCTGGCGAAGAGTAGTCTTCGTATTTTAGCTGGCGCCGTATTGATTGGCCAGTATGTTGTGATGGCAGGGTTCTTGTTGATCCTTGCTGAAATTTTAGGAATCGCTGAAGAAGTTGTATGATTGAAAATTATATTATCTCTACGTTAGTTGAGAATGATGAGTTTGCTAGAAAGACTCTACCATTCTTGAAGAAAGATTACTTTTCTGATGATGGTCAGAAGGTTATCTTTGAGCTTGTTAAGCAGTTTGTAGAGAAGTATAACAAAGTCCCTAATAAGGCCGTCCTTAGTGTAGATCTTGATGAACTAAAAGGCTTGAACCAGACCACCTATGATCAAGCCAAAGAGTGTATCAAACAATTAGGAACGAATCCAACAGTCGATGAACAATGGCTGTTAGACAACACGGAAAAGTTTTGTCAAGATAAGGCAATCTATAATGCCATTATGGATTCGATTAAAATCATGGATAACCAAAAGGAGCAGCAAAGTAGAGGTACAATACCGAAACTACTTTCCGATGCCTTGGCTGTTTCGTTCGACCAGCATATTGGCCATGACTTCCTAGAGGACTCTGTAGTTCGTTTTGAGAATTATCATAAGAAGGAGAAAAGGATTCCCTTCGATATTGAGTTCTTGAACAAGATTACTAAGGGCGGCCTTCCTCGTAAGACTCTAAATATTATCCTGGCTGGTACTGGTGTAGGTAAGTCGTTGGCGATGTGTCATATGGCTGCTCACAACCTATCATCTGGCCAGAATGTTTTATACATTACGATGGAAATGGCTGAAGAGAAGATTGCTGAAAGAATTGACGCCAATCTTCTAGATGTCACATTGGATGAGCTTGCAGTCCTTACAAAGGATGCCTATCAGAAAAAGATTGAAAGGTTTAGAAGTAAGACAACTGGTAAGCTAATCATTAAAGAGTATCCTACTGCGTCTGCTGGTAGTGCAAACTTTAGGCATTTAATTAATGAATTAAGACTGAAGAGAAACTTCAAGCCTGATATCATCTATATCGACTATTTGAATATTTGTAGTTCGTCTAGATTGAAGGCTGGTGCCAATGTCAACTCCTATACCTACGTTAAGGCTATTGCTGAAGAGCTAAGAGGCCTTGGAGTAGAGTTTGATGTTCCTATTGTTTCTGCTACTCAGACGAATAGAACTGGTTATACCAATACTGATGTTGGACTAGAGGATACATCTGAGTCGTTTGGTCTTCCTGCGACTGCTGATATCATGTTCGCTCTTATTGCTACTGAAGAGTTGGATAAGCTGAATCAGATTATGGTTAAGCAGTTGAAGAATCGTTATAGTGATCCAACAAAGTATAAACGATTTGTTGTCGGAGTCGATAAGGCCAAGATGAAATTGTATGATGTAGAGGGAAGTGCCCAACATAACATTATGGATGCCCCTGGCTCTAGTTATAGCACCGAATATGAGCCTTCTGTTGCCGCCAAGTTTGGTAAGTTCGACTTTAACTAATAAAATCAACAAGTTACGTGTCCTTATAAATCAAGGGGTTATAACTTCCTGATTCTTAGTGTTGTCTTTCCTACGGATTTCTGTATAGTGGACGCATATGTTGAACACCAAACTTAACGAAAAGTCTGCTCTTGCACGACTGCTGGCGACCGAGAACTTGTCTGTTCAGTACTCGGCCAAGTATCCAACCGCGTTCTTCGATCTGAAGAGCCGAACGATTCATATTCCTCTCATCCAGAATCTTGATGACGATCTTCTTGACCTTTTCGAAGGTCACGAGGTTGGTCATGCTCGTGAGACTCCTGCTGAAGGGTTTCATTCTGCAATCCAGGAGAATGGTGAGATCAATGAGACGTTGAAGACCTATCTCAATGTCATCGAAGACATTCGCATCGAGCGTAAGATCAAGGCTGAGTATCCTGGCCTTCGTCGATCATTCGCCAACGCATATAAGAAACTTGTCAACCAGAACTTTTTTGGTGAGGATCTCCAGGCTCGAATCAACAAGATGGATTTCATCGACCGCCTTAATGTTGAGGCAAAGGTTGGTGCCCATGTTCTTGTTGATTTTGATGACGAGGAGAAGGCTCTTGTTGAGGAAGCGTACTCCCTAGAGACCTGGGACGAGGTAGTTGCGTTTGCCAAGAAGCTAATTGGTCGCCAGGGCAAGAAGAACAAGAAGCAGGAAGAGGGTGCTGCTAAACCTAACTCTCAAAATAATCCGCTTGATGGCAAGAAGTCAGACTCGTCTGGTGGCGAGCGTTCTGATGAGAAAAGCAGCTCACAGGAAGGCGACTCTGAGAGCGAAGAGGACCAGGAGAGCAATTCTTCTGACGACAAGGATGATTCAGACGCCGGTGATAATAGTGAGTCCGTTGCGCCTTCTCAGACTGATCAGACTTTCCGTAAGAAGGAAAGCGAGATGTTTGCCAACGCCAAGAAGAATGATCACTACAACTATGATACTGGTTCTGCTTCAATCACGATTGGTAAATACAATCTTGATAATTACGTGATATCTGCTAGTAAGCTGAGTCCACTTATTGATCTTGGCGTTCGTACGATGTTCAATCAATATATTGAAGCTAACAGGAACAGGGTCATTCCTCAGACACTTCCGTATAGTTCTTACGATCAGTTCATCAACCAAGCGCTGACTGACTACCGTAACGATAACATGGCGTATATCAACTTCCTGATTAAGGAATTTGAGATGCGTAAGAATGCTCGTATGCTAAATCGTGGTAAGGTCTCTAAGACTGGTAAGATCGATGTCTCGCGCTTGCACAAGTATCGTCTCTCAGATGATATCTTTAAGCGGGTGATGAGCTTCCCTGAAGGTAAGAACCACGGTATGGTTATGTACGTGGACCTTTCTGGTTCAATGGCAAATGTGATCAGTGGTGTATTCAACCAGGTTCTTATTCTTTCTGAGTTCTGTAAGAAGGTTAACATTCCTTTCCGCGTTTATGGTTTCTCAGACGGGGAAACCTCATTGCACTTTATTCGCGAGCACATTGTTTCTGGCTTTGCCTTGGAACAAGATGATTGTAAGCCTGGTGCAATTCAGATCAAGCATAACTTCCATCTGAAGGAGTACATCTCTAGCGAACTCAATGCCCGAGACTATAAGACTGCGTTCAATAACATTTTAATGTTGAAGTGTTACTACGAAGCCTACTGCGGCCTCCACAGACGCGGTAATATTACTGGCGATGCCCAGGCTCGTGCTGAGCAGCTGTATTGGAGTCTTGATCTCAAGAAAGTTGGTGAGCAGCTTTCTGCTACTCCGCTGAATGAGGCTATCATCCTCTCTCAACAGATCAGTAATGAGTTTGTAGCTAAGTATAACATCGAGAACATGGTTAACATCTTCTTAACTGATGGTGAAGATGATCATGCTAATAACATTCGCTATCATGGTGAACGTGGTCAGTATGGTATGCGCGATGGGTATGTCAATCGCGATTGTAAGACTGCAAGTTTGGTTACCCATCATAGCGGTACTCGGTATATCATTAAGCCTGGTGAGTGCCGCGCTGGTTTCTCGACCTACCATATGTTGAAGATCGCTCGTAAGGTAACTGGTGCCCGTTACATTGGCTACTACTTGGCTGAGGGCTTATCGTTCCTTTACAATGCAACCAGCCACGACACTAGCGCTAAATCTACTACTCCTGGTGACTGGAAAGCACATCATAGTTTCTTGAAGTCTAAGTATCGTCGAGATAAGTTCTTACATTCGACCACATACGGTTTCAATGACTACTTCTATATCTCGAGCACCGGTACGATTAACGATACCGATGACGATGATGAATGGTTCGATTCATTGAGCAAGCGTCATAACGGTAACGTCTCTAATAAGAGCTTGACCAAGGGATTCATTGACAAGCAGACTAAGAGACAGTTGAACCGAATCCTTCTTGTTCACTTTGGTAAGGCTCTCGCCGAGGCTGCCTAACCTATTGATTTGTAAGGGTCTATAACTTGTTGATTCATAACGACTTTACTAAATCACATGAAACCCCAGTTGCCTAGACCCGTAGATTGTTGGATGATGCTCCTACCGTAAAAAGAGGTATGTTTGTTATGTCGAAGACTGGATTTTATGACGCTAACGCCAAGCGTCAGTTTGTAGATGACCTGACCGTTCGGTTTGGTCAGACTGTTAGCCGCTCGCAGGTTCTCGAACTTGCTGGCGAGAAGGGATTCCCTATTCCCTATTGGTTCTTGAACGACAAGAGCCGAAATGTTGGTCGAGGTTCTTATTCGACCACTGCTTCTATCACGAAGCCATCCAAGCGAGAAAAACTTGGCCCTGTTGATCTTGAGCCATCGATGTTTGCCAACACTCAGGTCGAACCTGACCAGGCTGTTGCAATGGTCGCCACTGTGACTCCAATCAACCGTAAGCAGAACCTTGCCGCTCTTGTTGAGAATCTTATTCCATCGAAGGACGCAACCTACGTTGAGTTTGGTCCGTTCTCTAAGATTGCTAAGATCATCGACTCGAAGATCTTTTATCCTGTGTTCATCACTGGCTTGTCTGGTAACGGTAAGACTCTATCGATCGAACAGGCTTGTGCTAAGCTGAAGCGTGAGTGCATCCGTGTTAACATTACGGAAGAGACTGATGAGGATGACCTCGTTGGTGGTAACACTCTTGTCGATGGGTCAATCGTCTATCGCGAAGGTCCTGTCCTAACTGCAATGCGTCGTGGTGCAATTCTAATCTTGGACGAGTGTGATCTTAATGCTACGAAGATCATGTGCTTGCAGTCAATTATGGAGGGTAAGCCCTACCATATCAAGAAGACTGGCGAGAAGGTCTTCCCTGCTGTCGGCTTCAATATCTTCGCCACTGCTAATACAAAGGGTAAGGGTAGCGATGATGGTCGCTTCATCGGTACCAAGGTTATGAACGAGGCGTTCCTTGAGCGCTTCCCGATTACGTTTGAGCAGGACTATCCGCCCGAGAAGACGGAACTCAAGATCTTGACTCGTAACATGCATAAGTTCAATTGCATGGACGAGAAGTTTGCCGAGAACCTCGTTAAGTGGGCTGGAGTAATCCGTAAGTCGTTTGCTGACGGTGCTACAAACGAAGTTATCTCTACTCGGCGACTTGTTCATATTGTTAGTGCGTTTGCGATCTTCCGTAACCGCCTCGAGGCTGTGGAACTTTGTTTGAACCGCTTTGACCATGAGACTAAGACATCGTTCTTAGACCTCTACACCAAGGTCGATGCTGAAGTTGACCTCAACACCTACAACGACCCAGTGACGGCGGCAAACAATGCCGATCCGTATGCTGATGACATCCCGTTCTAATAGGAGACAACAATGTTAGCTGAATTTGTACCTACGTTTATTTTGATTGCTGGTTTCATGCTTGGTTATGTTAGTTGTATGCTCTGGCAGTTCTTCTTAGAGTGCCAAGAGGATTGGAGAAAGGATAATGAGTGATACTACTGAGAAGTTGGATTGTCAAGACCAGGTCTTTGCGTTCCTTAATATGCTTCGTGACTCTGGTAAGGTCAATATGTTTGGTGCTGGTCCTTATGTCCAAGAGGCATTTGATTTTAATCGTCACCAAGCCAAGCAGTATGTTCTTGCCTGGATGAAGAGTTACAGCGATGTTCACTAAAGATAAGATCATGGACTTCCTCAAGGCAAATGTTGCCGAGGTCAGGTTCACCAAGTCGGATGGTACCGAGCGAATTATGAAGTGTACACTTCGTGAAGATCTTGTAGTACCGTATGTTAAAAAGACCGATAGAGTGAAGGAGGCAAATACCGACGTCGTACCAGTCTTCGATGTTGAAAAGAATGAGTGGCGCTCATTCAAGGTAGATGCTGTACAGTCTATCAGTCTTTGGGGCAGTCAGGAATGACTGCCCCTTTCTCTTTGGAGTAATAAGATGGAATACAAAGACTTAACTGACGAAGAGATGGATAAATATGAGTCGGCTCTTGTTGCCATTGTCGACAAAATCCGTATAATACATGCTCTAGGTCTTCAGAAGCAATTGCTCAATGACCTCAATGGTGATGTACCCCAAGAACTAAACGTACTAATAGCACATGCAGTGAGGATGAACCTTGGACGAGAACAACTACGTAACTTCTACTGGTAAGAATGGAATCACAGCGAAAGTTATTCAAGACTCAGTCTGTACAAGAACAGCAACTAGAATAACAACATTTGAATTAGAATACCCAAGATTCATTCATAGTGAGTTTATGACTCACCGCATGCTCTCTAGGAACGCTGCTTCC
>Ga0222714_10000339_pt1 | contig 56042 bp, 54 predicted proteins | sample C33_3DmetaG_FD_165048 | JGI IMG/M metagenome (GOLD analysis project Ga0222714, IMG submission 165048) | Estuarine water microbial communities from San Francisco Bay, California, United States - C33_3D | ecosystem: Environmental > Aquatic > Marine > Unclassified | place: USA: California... | reverse complement strand
CTGTAGGCAGTACCGCTTACAGAATTGAACGTGGACGTAAGCCAAACATACTGAAGTTTTATGTTGACAACCACGAGCAAGAAGTTGCTGACAATGCTCAAGGTGACAGCCGAGAAACACAAACTGCAATTGAGGATGTGTTAGGACTTAGTCATGACATGTTCAAACACATTCTGGCACTAAACACTTACACTGAACCGTTTTTAAGTTTAAAGGCCAATGATCAACGCACTATAATTGAGCAACTACTGGGTATTACACTACTCAGTGAGCGTGCCGAACGTATCAAAGAACTTAATCGTGAAACCAAAGATGGCATTACACAAGAAGAATTTCGCATTCGTGCTGTACAAGAGGCCAACAAACGTATTGAAGAGCAAATTGAAAGTTTAAAGCGTCGACAAACCTTATGGGTAACCAAACACAAAGAAGAGCTGGATCAACTCCAAAATGGATTAGACGAGCTACAAAAAATTGACATTGCTGCCGAAATTCAAGCACACAAAGATCATGCGTCCTGGGATTTGCAAAGAAAAGAATTTAATGAATTAGCCACTGCAATCAGTCGAGCCAAGCTAGATCTACAACGCGAGCAAAAATCAGCTGACAAGTTGTCCAAGGAAATTGCCACGCTTGAATCGCACACTTGCCACACTTGTGGACAACCATTTCATGATGCTAAACAAACTGCTGTACTAGCTGCTAAACAAAAAGAGTTAGATGAAGCAACAGATCAAGTGGCTTTGCACAGCGATACGCTGACTAAACTGCAAGAAGCCAGCGATGCCATTGGGGATATTGGCAAACCACCAAAGATGTATTATGATCGTGAAGAAGATGCTATTTCGCATAGAACCACGCTTGCTGGTCTAGAGCAGCAGATCAAATCAAAATCGGGCGAAGCTGATCCTTATGGTGAACAAATTGACGAAATGCAGTCGCAGGCACTACAAGAAGTCAACTACGATACACTAAATGGGTTAACGCGGCTTCAAGAGCATCAAGAGTTTTTGTTAAAACTGCTAACCAGCAAAGATTCGTTTATTCGTAAAAAGATTATTGAGCAAAATCTCAGCTATCTAAACGCACGATTAACTTACTATCTTGATCGCATTGGACTGCCCCATACCGTGGTGTTTCAGAATGATTTAACCGTTAGCATTGAGGAACTAGGCCGTGAACTTGATTTTGACAATTTAAGTCGTGGTGAGCGGAATCGATTGATACTGTCAATGTCGTGGGCATTCCGTGATGTTTATGAAAGTTTATATCAACCAATTAATGTCCTGTTTGTTGATGAAATGATTGATTCGGGGCTAGACACACAAGGCGTTGAAAACAGTTTGGCTCTACTCAAGCACATGAGTCGTGAACGGCACAAATCCATTTGGTTGGTTAGCCATCGTGATGAGTTAGCTGGGCGTGTTGAAAATATTCTTCGTGTGGTCAAAGAAGGTGGCTTTACCAGTTACAACACTGACATTGATCATGCGTAAAATAAAAGTATTACACGTAGAGCCAACTGATGTTTGTCAACTAGCTTGTCCGTTGTGTGCTCGAGAAACTGATCCAGAATTTAAAAAAGAATTAAAACATCATTTAAGACTAAGTCAAATACAGAAGCATTTTTCTGACAAAACAATTGCTGGTCTTGACAAGATGTTCATGTGCGGCAATTATGGTGATCCAGCTGCGGGCAAATATACGCTAGACATCTATAGATATTTCCGCCAAGTTAATCCTAACATAACATTAGGAATGAACACCAATGGAGCACTACAAAATACATTTTGGTGGAACGAATTAGGCAAGATGTTTAATCAGCCACGAGACTATGTAGTATTCAGCATTGATGGTTTAGAAGATACTAATCCTGTTTATCGAGTCAACTCTGATTGGCGTAAACTAATGGCCAATGTCGAAGCATACATATCAGCAGGCGGGTCAGCACACTGGGATATGTTGGTATACAAACATAATCAACATCAAGTTGATGCATGTGAACAACTAGCACGCGATATGGGATTTACATGGTTTCGTGCTAAGGTTAGCAAGCGTGGATTTACCAATCGACTAGAATTTCCGATTGGGTGGCAGTCGGCTACAGTTAAATCTGGTAAAATTAAGTGCTACATTTTAGAAGAAAAAAGTATGTACATTGATGCTCGAGGGAATGTCAGCCCTTGCTGCTGGTTAGGATCTAGACAATCAAACTTTGAGCACAATTTCGTTGAAATAAAGCAGTCATGGAAAACAGATACACCCAATCCAGTTTGCAAAGCTACTTGTTCAACTAATAAAAACAAAACTAGCTTTACTAATCAATGGCAGAGAAATAGTCAATTATGTTAGCAACTTGGCATTTTCATATTGAAATTTCAAGTAAGTGTACTCTTGCTTGCCCTAGATGTGCGCGGCAAGAAGTACCTAATGGATTAGTTAATACTGAATTAGATTTAGATTTTTTTAAACGAAATTTTACACCAGAATTTATACTAACCAATTTGGAAAAAATTACCTTCTGTGGTGATGACGGCGATCCAATTTATGCCCATGATTTAATTCCAGTTATACAATATATCAAAAGTGTTAAACCTGTTGAAATTGTAATTGTTACTAATGGAAGTCATAAAAAGGAGGCTTGGTGGAAAGAACTAGCCGAATCGTTAGACGCCAATGATAGCATACACTTTAGCATTGACGGATATAATAATGAGTCAAACAATTTATACCGTGTTAATAGCGACTATGACAGCATTATGCTAGGAATAAAAACAGTAAGGGAGCATTCAGATTGTAAAATTACTTGGGCAGCAATTGCATTTAAGTTTAATGAAAATCAAATTGACAATATGAGAAATCAAGCTCGTCAATTAGGTGTAGACGTTTTTCAACTAACAAAAAGTACCAAATTTGGCAGTGTTTATCCTAGCTATGGGGCAAATGACCCACTGGAACCTAGCATTCGATTTATCAGTAGTACCTATCGTTTTGAGAGAGAAATAGACATTTTAACTAAGCGCGGGGGAGAAGACAAAATTTCTCCTACTAATATTGAATTATACAAAACAATTAAATCTCGTGATGGTATTACACCCTTATGCGAAATAGGTAACAAAGGGTTGTATATTGATGCTCGTGGCAGGCTATTTCCTTGCTGCTGGGTAGCAAACAGATACAATCACAACTCAGACTGGCAACAAATAGCAGAAAATTTCAATTTAAACAATAAATCTTTAACCAGCGTGTTAGCAGATCAGTTTTGGAACACAGAATTTCAAACATTTCGGTGGCAAGAATGTCAAACTAAATGTAAAAGTTTAGTGGTTGACAAAAATTATGCCACCGCCTGGTAATTGATATAACTACACAGCAAAAGGCACACAATTGAATACAACACATGACATGGTACTATCAAGACACTCCAGTTGAGACACTACCCGAAGAATGTGTTGGATTTGTATACTTAATCACTAATAATCTCTCCGGACGCAAGTACATAGGCAAAAAATTAGCAAAGTTCTCAAAAACCACAGTAAAAGTAGTAAAACAAAAGAACGGCATCAAAAAGAAAAAGCGAATACGCACTCGAATCGACAGCGATTGGCGTGAGTATTATGGTTCAAGTCTTGAACTGGCAGCTGACATCTTAAAACTAGGCACCGAAAATTTCTCCAGAGAAATACTATACTATTGCAGTTCAAAAGCGGCGTGTTCATACATTGAAGCTCGTGAACAGTTCAATAGAAAAGTATTAGAATCAGACGATTATTACAATGGGATAATCAGTGTAAAAGTACACGGTAATCACATTAAAAACAAACTTTAAAATCAATTACGACTCTGTGTTGAGTGACATGGCTCAACCCCTTTGAGGAACGGTGGAATACCCGGTCCGGATGCTTGGGTGTCAAAGAACAATGCTAACTTAAGGCAACAAACGATTTGGGCTCTGTGAAAAAGATACAACCCATGCTTATAGGACTTCGATTTATTATGGGGTCACTAGGGTTCCGTTGATATGTGAAGCTAGAGTAAGGGGTACCGGTCAACCGCCTCTGCGTAGAATCTACAATCTCTTGATAATAAAGGCTGCTACACTCAGATAATGCTGTAGAACCAATTCACCGTGCTTACGGTGAATTATGACTGCGTAATCTAGATAATACTAAGAAAACAAAAATTGATGAGCGCAGCGAAATCAATAGATCTCGCAGAGATCTTAAAGTATGATTATATCATACTCTTTTAGTTTTTCGATGTACAGTGATTCTCCCGCTGATACCATTTCACGCCAATCACGATATGAATGTTCATTAGCACTATCGCTTACAAATTTATAACAAACAAATTCAACGCCTTTTCGATAGCATGTCTTTGCGATTGCGTATGCTTCCATATCTACTATGTCAGCGGGTATTTCTAACTCTGGATTAGTAACAAAGTTGTCACCTGTACTACAAGTTAATCCATCTCCGCCTAAGTCTAACACTACACCTAAATCTTCAAAGGGTGTTTGACCGGGTTTGCTGCCCAATTCGCAACAGACCATATCACGTTGAACATAGCGTGATACTAAGTGTAAGCCGGTGCCCACAGTAATACCACCTGCTGTACCAAAATTAATAACTCGTTTAGGTTTGTGGCGTTCGATTAACTCTGCTGTAGTCATTGCGGCATTTACTTTGCCTACACCCGTAAAAAATACATTACCATACTGAGACAAACCAGGCGCTTCTTCAGCCAGCGCCAATAGTATAATATCGTTCATAACTGGTCGGGCCAGTCCCTAAAAAGTGCGTGCTGAATGTCTCCGGCAACAAACTGATTGAATGATTTGTGCTTAACTTCAAGTTCGCCTTCAAGTGGAGCAACACGGCGGAATGCTTCATCCATTTGACCCATGTTTTTGAACTCCATCAAAATCATAAATTCCGGCATGTCAGCAATTGATCGGAATCCCATTTTACAACGAGTGATGCGATAACTTTCCATTTTGCCTTCGGAGATTAAATGATCAAAGAAACTTTTCATTCCGTTGACCCATTCTAAGTCAGTAATATTGCCTTCTTTGTTTGCCCAAATTGTATATAAGTCTGCCATGTTAACCTCTTTCTGGAAAATAATCTTGCATTGTACCTTCTCTATCTAGATCGCTTGTTATGCAATGTATACCACCATCCCAAAAATATCTATGTCGAAATGGTACAATGTGTGGGGTAATGCCATAACGTTCTAATGCATCAAATACCTGTTTGTTGTAATTGAATACTATAACATTTTTAGGGTCAATGATTAGCATGTTAACATCAAATACAGTTTCTTCAACGTAGCCAGTCCAATGACCCAACCATGTTTCGACTAAGTCGATTACTGATTGATCGTGTTCAAATCCTGGTATCCACCACTTACCAGCATTTTTCATTTTAAGATTCAAAAATGGTTTTACAGCATCCCAACTTTGTCCAGGTAAGTATACCACTTCCCAACCTGGGAAAGTATCTTGGTATGTTGGTACGTCATTTAAACTTATAATCAATCCAGGACAAACTGGGCAGTATGTTCCGTCACTGTGACCATTGGTATTAACAATGTGATTTCGAGTGGTAGTAAACTTGTTGTTGATTAATTTTTTATATTCAGTTATATCTTGAATGTTTCTGTTTGTACCAAAATACAAATCTTTACCTATTCTTGTTACCATTGCACCGTTAGTCTGACTAAAACTATTTTCTGTAAATAATTTGTTACCTTGGTCCTTAATATGCTGCAATATTTTATCGTAACAATTAACAGACTTAGTATATAAATCATACAGTTTATATGCTTCTTGACAACTAACTTGAATATCTTTAGGTAAAATGTATAAGTCCTCTTCTGAATTACACCATGGCCAATCTTCTTGCTTAAAATTCCAGTAAAAATGTCCAAAGTCACGAATCAAATAGTTGCTAAAAAAATTCTCTCCAATCATAATTGTATAATCTCTAGGAGTCATTGGTGGTTGTACAAATCTACCATCTAAAAATGTTTCTTCAGGCAAGTCTGGTCTTAATACTTCTACACCAAATTCTTCTAGTTTTTTAATAATATTTTGATAGTCTTCTTCTGTTTCAATAGCAATACGTTCAAATAACTCTCTTACGTGTGGTACGGCAATCCAAGAATAAAACTCAGGAGGATAACTGCGTCCTACTACGCATACTTTTAAAGGGTCCCAATGTTGATAAACTGAATACATGTTATAGTGGTCCTAATATTTCAAAGCCTTGCATGCTTTGTTTGTACAAGTGTGCCTGATCTAAGTACAAGTAGTCAAAGCCCCGCTTGCGATAAATTGCACACTCAGTTTGCAAACTTTCGATACCAAGCCGTAATCTTGGTGTTCGATAATCCCAAGCAAACTGAGCGCACAATGCGTTCTTGTTGTCATAGCGTTCAATTAAACTAAACGCCACTAACTCTCCCCCATGCCGATAACCAATTACATCAGTCATTGGCGCACGATAACGATATTCAAAGATAGGCATAACACTGGCAAAATGCTTGTAGATGCAGTATCTTTTGTAAATTTCATTCAGTTGATCAATGTCAGGCTTGGTGATGTAATACCAATCACAACTCTCTTCATAAGTGGTTCTAGCAAGATCAATGCGAGCAAATTGGTAAGTCATCTCGGATCCTTCCGATTGTGAAACAGCGTTTTTAAGTATTCTTCGGGCCAGGTATGATAAAAGCCTTTGGCAGCCATTTGTGCTGCACTGTCATTTAACTTGCTTAAACGTTGTACCAATGCCAGTGCATACTTACCTTGGTTCATGCAAACACCATTGACTAACTCTACGTCTGTGGGGTGATCTTCAAGCGCCAATAAATCATTTGGCAATAAAAATTCAGTGTTAGCATCTTCTAACGCACGATGAAAACGCTCATAAGGGTGCTCCACAGGATCATACGCATAAACAATAACTTCATATGCGCCCATACCATGCCGTGCTCGACTTTTTAAATCGTAGTAAGGATCACTGCCTACTACCACTTGAACTGTGCCCGACAAACGTGCGCGGCGTGCAAAAGGACAAGGTGGCCAGCCTCCTAGTGCTGGGTGTGGAACTTCCACAAAGTTTTCAGACCAAGCCAGTATGTCTTGTTTTACTGTTTCTAAATCTAACATTTTTAAAAGAAAGGAAGGCCGCTCTTTTTTGTGGTTTCTAAGTTATCTTTGATAATTTTTGATATTGACGCACGCTCATCGGGACTGAGATTAAGTGCTGCTTCGTATGATAATCCGCCCCGCATATACCAAACCATTTTGAGCGCCTCTTGCTTGATTTCTTTAACTTCTTTTTCCATCTGATCAACCCACTTGGAAATTTGATCAGAGTTCAAGACTAAGAGGCGTCCGCGAAAAAACTTGTCATGTCAAGTGTAATTGCTTGCTGATATTCTTTTGAGCAGGCAGCACACTTGAGTTTCATTGGCTGTATTTCACCTTGTGATTTGGTGTTGATAATGTGATCACGTATCTTGTTGAACAGTCGACGATCACAATGCTTTAACATGTCTTCAATATACTCGGGCTCGCTAACCACTGCTGAAGGTGTTTTTACTGCGGCGATACTTTGTGCAATAGCACCTACAGTTATATTGGTAATTTTTACCAGCGCTTCGCTTAGTGCTGACATACGCTGTTCATCAGGCATGTCAGTGTCGGGCAGCACTTGAATAAGTTTTTGCTCATCAAATTGACGTTGATTATTGTCATTAAGATTTTTATAAGTCATGGGCTTAAAGTAAATCTCAAGATCACCGTCGTGTACTGATTTAGAGTAATCAGGTGCTCGCATCTGTCCCAATACTGTTCTTAGGTCAAGTCCGTAATCAGCTTCGTTTTGACAGTGCGGACAAGTAGTTGAAATTTCCATATTGTGCCCATAACTGGCAATGCGTATAGCAACTAGTATTGTGTCTACATCCATTGCTGGAATAGACCACGGATCCTGTATAGCAGGAATACAACTTTTGATAACATTAACTGTTGCATTGCCGTTGAATAGTGCGTCTGGCGTTCGATAGGTAATTTCGTCAATGGCAGTCATTGGATAAACTGGCAGCTCGCCGTTAGCCGGCATGTCTATAGCTGTTTCGGGATAGTATTTCCCGCCGCTAGGCAACTTGACATAAATTGACGGCTGCCTAAAGTATTGTGCTAAAGGGTTATTTGGCATGAAATTTTCCTGTATAAATATAATTATGGCAAAAAATCACCTGGGCAAATAAAATTATGGCTGATTATACTCCCGAAGAACAAGAAGAAATATCCAATCGGTATTACGACGAGCTACGTCGCTTGGGTCAAGCAACGCCCGAAACAACCAAAGCCTTTGTAGATGCCAAAGTTGGCGTAAGAGATTTTACAGCAACTTTAACTAAAGATTTTAAAGGCCTTGGAAACGCGGCTATTAATTTAGGCAAACAGCTAAACCAAGGTGTTGTTGGTAGTTCGGTATTTAATGAAAGTCTTGACGCATTAGCTGATACTGTATCTACTGTAAGTAGCACATTAGGTCCTCTTGGTAAAGCATTTGGACTTGCCGGTCAAGCGGTAGTTGGCTATGTTAAAGCAGTAAATCAGCAAGCAGATGCTTTGTACGATGCTTACGAACAAATGTCTCGTGCTGGTGCTACAGGTGCCGAAGGTCTTCAAGGTGTTTATGCTAATTTAAAGAATCTCAATCTCGCTGCAACTGCCGAAGGATTAGCTAAGTTTAACACTATTGTTAATGAAAATGCAAAAACATTTGCGCTGTTTGGCAAAACGGTTAACAGTGGTGTTACTGAATTTGCTAATGTAGCCAATCAAATACAACGCAGTGATATCGGACGCCAATTCCGTGAAATGGGCATTGGTGTTGATGGTATCAATGAAGGTATTGCTAGTTTTATAAAAATGCAACAGTTGACGGGCGGCCGTCAGCGAATGACTACTGAAGAACTAACAAAATCTACAGCAGCTTACATTAGAGAAGTAGATTTAATAACCAAACTTACGGGTCAAACTAGACGTGAGCAAGAAGCTGCTCGTGAAAGTGCAATGGAAGAAGAGCGTTTTGCTGCTCTTCAAACTGAATTGCAACAACGTGCTGCAATGGGTGATAAAGCCGCCGAAGCTCAGTTAAAAACGTTGAATAACGTTCAGCAGATGCTTGATAAACAAGCACCAGAAGTTCGCAAGGGATTTTTGAATATTTTGTCGGGTACATTGGACACACCAGAAGCATCAAAACTGTTGTTAACATTACCTAATGCCGCTGCGGTTGCTGGTAAACAATTTTTTACCGAAACTGAATTTTTTGCAGCACTATTTAAAGACTCCAATGCTGCGCTCAATGGATTTTCAAAAGATCTAGGTAAAATTGGAGCAAACAATCAGTCGTTTATACGTATTCAAGACTTGATAAAATTGAAAAGTATGAGCGAACTGGGCTCATATGATGAACGTGAGAAAGCGGCTGAAAGAAATCAAGATATAACCGACGAATCAACTAAATCACAAACTGATTTACGCGATGCACAGCGTCGCTCACGTGACACACTAAATGACTTATTGAATGCTGGTATTGTACCAGTTACCAATGCTATGAAAGCGTTGGCCAGCGGAACCGATACAGTTATAGAAGGATTTAAAAAAGCTGCCCAAGCAATGGGTGTTACAGTTCAAGAGCGTGGAGCAGCAGCACTATCCGGTGGCACAGGAGCGTATACTGCCCCATCTGAATTTGTTGGTGCAGCGCCTAGAGCAGTTGGAACAGCAGCGCCTAAAGCAGCAGCGCCTAGAGCAGTTGGAACAGCAGTACCTAGAGCACCAACATCCTTACAAGATCAAATTACACTTGCACAAGATGATATTGCAGGTTTAACTCGAGAATTAAGTCGTATTCCACGTGACGAAAAGTCAGATCGCCGTTTGTATATAAGCACTGAATTGCAATCAGCACAAAAACGTTTAGATAAGTTACTTAACTCTAGCCCAACTAGTGCAGGCAGACCCAGTGAAGGATATAAATTTGGTGGCATTGCTTCTGGTCCCGAAGAAGGATACGAAACCACACTACACGGCACTGAAGCTGTGGTACCACTACCCGATGGTCGTACTATTCCAGTGGAGTTTGTGGGCGCTGAACAGCAAATGGGCTTGATGTCAGCACAACTGTCCCGCTTAGATGACATTGTGCGTGTGATGCAAAATCAGCTGAATGTGTCCCAGAAGATTTTACAGTACGCACAGTAATGCGGTAAATACTGTATGTTAAAGGAAACATCTAATGGCTGAACCAACCAACAGTAGAAACGGCCGAGGCTGGAGAAAATATTTCAAAGTTGCCGACGGTTCCGTAAATGGACAACTCAGCCCTATATCCGGAAACAATGCCAACGGCCTTCCGGGCTATGGTCGTCAAAACGGCTCGGGCAGCACGTCTACCGCTAATGATTTTGCCTTTCGCAACTATGCCAGTCGACTACCCGAAGTGTATTCGGGCCATCCTAATCGTATTGAACGCTATAATCAATATGAAAACATGGACATGGATTCAGAAATTAACGCATGTTTAGACATTATTGCTGAGTTTAGCACACAAAACAACGAAGATAATAACACACCCTTTGACATACAATTTAAAGATAAACCCACTGATCACGAAGTGGAAATTATCAAAAAACAACTGCAACAGTGGACCAAATTAAACAAACTTGATCAGCGGATGTTCAAACTGTTTCGGAATACTATCAAGTATGGCGATCAAGTGTTTGTGCGCGACCCCGAAACATTTGAAATGTACTGGGTTGACATGGTCAAAGTCAGCCGTGTAATTGTAAACGAAAGCGAAGGCAAGCGTCCCGAGCAGTATGTTATCCGTGACATCAACCCCAATTTTCAAAATTTAAGCATTGCTCCCAAAACCACTGCTGATTACTATGTAAGCCGTGCTACTGGCTCTGTGGGACAAAACAATTATACAGCGCCCAATGGGGGTGGTGGCGGCGGTTATGGTGGCACACAAGGCAACAGCCGCTTCACACAAGCTATGAATGAAACCACTATTGATGCTAAACACGTGGTGCATTTGAGCTTGAATGAAGGCTTAGACTTTTTCTGGCCCTTTGGACAAAGTATTTTAGAAAACATCTTCAAAGTTTACAAGCAGAAAGAACTGCTAGAAGATTCAGTGTTGATTTATCGTGTAAGTCGTGCACCGGAGCGGCGTGTGTTTAAGATTGACGTGGGCAACATGCCCAGCCACATGGCAATGGCTTTTGTGGAGCGAGTAAAGAACGAAATGCACCAACGCCGTATCCCCACTGTATCAGGCGGTGGCGCTAACATGATGGACGCTGCTTACAACCCACTAAGCATCAACGAAGACTACTTCTTCCCCCAAACTTCCGACGGTCGCGGCAGCTCTGTAGACACACTACCCGGCGGTACTGGACTGGGCGAAATTGACGATTTGAAGTATTTTAACAACAAAATGGCCCGTGGTTTGCGTGTGCCTTCCAGCTATTTGCCCACTGGTCCCGACGACTCAGACCGTGCATTAAACGACGGAAAAGTAGGCACAGCCCTTATTCAGGAGTATCGTTTCAACCAGTACTGCGAACGTCTACAGCGACTGATTATACAAAAACTCGACGACGAGTTTAAGATGTTTATGAAATGGCGCGGTTTTAACATTGACAACAGCTTGTTTGACATTACACTGGGTCCCCCGCAAAACTTTGCCAGCTATCGTCAAGCTGAAATGGACACCGGCCGTGTAGGTACTTTTGCGCAACTAGAGCAGTTGCCCTATATGAGCAAGCGTTTTCTAATGCAGCGTTATTTGGGACTGAGTGAAGAAGAAATCACTGAAAACTCCAAGTTGTGGAAAGAAGAACGCGATCAGCCCAACCTTGAAACCACACAAGGACAAGACTTGCGAAGTATCGGTATTACGCCTGCTGGCATGGAAAGCGACATTGAAACTGGGGACGAGTTGTCTGCATTGCCACCTGAAGGCTCTCCGGATATTGGTGGTATCGGGCCAACATCCGCTCCGGGCAGCATACCTGTAGCACCCGGTGCCGTTCCTCCGCCCCCGACAGCATAAATAACCGTATGATCCTAACTGAACTGTTCCAGCGTCAACCCGAAGGTTATCAAGATGTTGCTCAAGACAACAGTCAGCCCCAACGCGGACAACTCCGCAAAACTCGTTTGACACTCAAGCAGCTTTCCAAGCTACGTCAAATGCAAGATGTTAGAAATTATGAGTATAAAGAAAAGCTCAAAGATATTCGGAAACAGTACGCTCCTCCTGCTCAACCAGCAAATCTTTAATTTTTGCCTCAAAAAGCCCAATTTTGGGGCTTAAATGTGCTAAGTTTATTCTTTTTGTGTAAGTAATAACATGAGCCATAACCTCTGGAGGAAAAATTATGACATCACAATTTGAACAGTTAATTGAATACGTAATTAACGATCAACCCGAAAAGGCCAAAGAGCTATTTCATGAAATCGTAGTTGAGAAATCTCGCGAAATTTATGAAAACCTAATGGCCGAAGAAGAAGTTTCTGAAGAAGCTGTTGCTGAAGAAGATGACATGTCTGATGAAGACAAAGTCGACGAAAGCATGAATGACGGCGACGCTGCTGATGACCTTATTACTGATGTGGAAACTGAAGAAGAAGGCATGAGCGAAGGCGAAGAAAGCGACGAAGAAATGGACGCTGCTGATGAACTCGGCGCTGACATGGACGACGCTGAAGACGAAGAGGAAGACCTCGAAGACCGCGTAGTTGACCTAGAAGACAAGTTAGACGAACTAATGGCTGAATTTGAAGCCATGATGGGCGGCGACGAAATGGCCAGTGACGAAGAAGAGTTTGACATGGACGCTGGTGGTGATGCTGTTGAAGTTGACGACACAGAAGAAATTATGCCTGAAATGGGTATGATGGAAAACGTTGACCTTAAAGCTGCTCCCAAGCCAGTAACGTCTGAGCCTGCTGGTACAAACAGCAAGTCTACTGTTGCTGCTAACAGTGGTGCCAAAGGTATGGCAGCTAGTCCCGTTAAAATGACTGGTGACACAGCTCAAGGCCGTCCTGCTCCGTCTGTAAAAGACATGGGTATGACAACTAGCCCCAAGCAAGGTCCCGCACCTAAGCCTGTGACAACACAAGCTGCTGGTGTAAATGCTAAATCTCCGGTATAATAGAATATGGCTCGTTATCTACAAGAACATCTCAGCTTCCACCAGGCACAAGTAAAAGTGCTGTCGGAGGAAGCTGCCGATGGTTCTGGTAAGACCCTTTATATGCAAGGAATTTGCATTGAAGGCGATAAGCGTAATGCCAATGAAAGAATATATCCCGCCCATGAAATACGAAAAGCGGTAGCCACTATCAACGAACAACTTGAAAATGGTAACTCGGTATTAGGCGAAGTAGATCATCCCGATGATCTCAAAATTAACTTAGATCGTGTTAGCCACAACATTGATAAAATGTGGTGTGATGGCGCAATAGGTTATGGAAAATTAAGAATATTACCAACACCCATGGGACAACTGGTTAAAACCATGTTGGACAGCGGTGTTAAATTAGGTGTTTCAAGTCGTGGATCCGGAAATGTCGACGACCGAACAGGACATGTCAGTGATTTTGAAATTGTCACTGTAGATGTAGTTGCACAACCCAGTGCTCCAAATGCTTATCCCACAGCAATTTACGAAGGACTCATGAATATGAAGTACGGACATAGATTGTTAGAAGTAGCAAGGGAAGCCGGTGCGGACAACAAGGTACAAAGATACTTGAGAAGCGAAGTAGTAAAGCTGATCAAGGATCTTAAAATTAGGGAGGAATAAGCATGCTAGATGCTATTAAACCGTTACTAGATAGCGATTTGATCACCGAGGAAACTCGCCAGGAGATCTCTGAAGCTTGGGAAGCCAAGATGACAGAAGCTCGTGAACAAGTACGTGCAGAACTACGCGAAGAGTTTGCACAACGCTATGAGCATGATAAGACAGTGATGGTGGAAGCCCTAGATCGTATGGTAACAGATGGTCTTACCGCAGAGATTCAAGCCGTAGCTGCTGAAAAGCAAGCATTGGCCGAAGATCGCGTCAAGTTCCAAAGCAAAATGAAAGAAAGCGCCACTAAGTTTAACAACTTTATGGTTTCTAAATTAGCCGAAGAAATTGGTGAATTGCGCAAGGATCGGAAGCAGCACAATGAAGGTCTCGAAAAACTCGAAGGCTTTATTGTGCATGCATTGGCCCGCGAAATACAAGAATTCGCTGCTGACAAACGTGACGTCGTAGAGACCAAGGTTCGTTTAGTACGTGAAGCCCGTGGCCAATTAGAATCATTGAAAAGTCGTTTCGTAACAGAATCGGCCAAGAAAATGAGTCAAGCTGTAAGCCAACATCTTAAAGCTGAACTCAGTCAATTGCATGAAGACATCAAAGTTGCTCGCGAGAACAATTTTGGCCGTCGTATTTTTGAAGCATATGCCGCAGAATTTGGTGCTACGCATCTCAACGAGAAAGCCGAAGTACGTAAATTACACGACACTATTGCACAAAAAGATGCTAAGTTGGCTGAAGCCATCGACCTTGTTAAGAAAGCAAAAGTTCTTAACGAGTCAAAAGAGCGTGAAATACGCATGATCAAAGAATCCAATGAGCGCAAGCGCATTATGGACGATTTGCTGGCACCATTAAACAAGGAAAAAGCCGAAGTCATGAGTAGTTTACTCGAAAGCGTACAGACATCCCGTCTGAAAGGCGCATTCGAAAAGTATCTTCCAGCTGTTCTAACAGACCGCTCTGTAAAAGCCCAAAAAGTGATTACAGAATCCGTGTCCGAAGTCACTGGCGATAAATCTACCCGTAGCCATTATGATGAAGAAACTGCTGAAACCAGCAATGTAATCGACATCAAGCGACTGGCCGGGTTAAATTAATTTAAAAGGAGACATTAAATGTCACAACAATTATTAGAAGGTCGCTGGGACGAGACCAAGGAAGCACTACTTGAAGGTCTAAGTGGTTCCAAGCGCAACAGTATGAACGTTATTCTTGAGAATACACGCAAGTACTTGAAAGAAAACGCCAGTGCTGGTTCTACAGCATCCGGCAACATTGCCACACTAAACCGTGTGATTCTGCCAGTGATTCGACGTGTTATGCCCACCGTTATTGCTAACGAGTTGGTAGGCGTACAGCCCATGACAGGTCCCGTTGGTCAAATTCACACTCTACGTGTACGTTACGCTAGTGCTTTAACTGACAACTCGGCTGCTGCTACATCGGTTGCTGCTGGTCAAGAAGCATTGAGCCCATTCACAATTGCTACAGCATACTCTTCGAGTCCTGCTGCTGCTAACAATGGCGCTACAACAACTTCCAACTATCAAGGTGCTTCTACAGCATCCATGGAAGGTAACGGCGGTAAGACAGTTAGTGTTCAGATTCTGAAACAAGCTGTTGAAGCCAAAACACGTAAGCTACAAGCTCGTTGGACATTTGAATCGGCTCAAGACGCACAAGCCATGCATGGCATTGACGTTGAAGCTGAAATCATGGCTGCTCTCGCACAAGAGATTACAGCTGAGATTGACCAAGAGATCTTGTTGAGCTTGAGCTCGTTGGCTGCTACAGAGTACACATACAACCAAGCTACTGTATCCGGTACTGCTACATTCGTTGGTGACGAACACGCTGCTCTAGCTGTTCTAATCAATCGTGTTGCTAACTTGATCGCTCAGCGTACACGTCGTGGCGCTGGTAACTGGGCTGTTGTTTCTCCAGCTTCGTTGACAGTTCTGCAATCTGCTACAACTTCCGCTTTTGCTCGCACAACAGAAGGCACATTTGAAGCACCCACAAACACCAAGTTTGTTGGTACACTAAATGGCGCTATGCGTGTGTTTGTAAACAGCTACGCCAATGACAGCTCGCCAGTATTGGTTGGCTACAAAGGCTCCTCCGAAGCTGATGCTGCTGCATTCTACTGCCCCTACATTCCATTGATGAGCAGTGGTGTTGTTCTTGATCCTTCGACATTCGAACCAGTCGTCAGCTTTATGACGCGTTATGGCTTCGTCGAGCTCACCAACACGGCCAGCAGTTTTGGTAATGCTGCTGACTATGTCGGAGAAATCGCTGTCCAGAACCTCTCGTTCAGCTGATCCGTTTTTCTTTTCTCAGGGATGGGAAGGAACAAAAAGGCACTTTCGAGTGCCTTTTTTGTTGACTATTGTATCTAAATATGCTATTGTTGAACTAACTAACATAAATAAACATATGAACAAGTATGAAAAATGGTATAAAGATATTACCACTCGCGGACAAATTCGAAGTACTGATGAGCGAACAGAATCTCATCATATTATTCCTAAATGTCTGGGCGGTACTGATGACGCAAGCAATTTAACTAATGTAACATTGCGAGAACATTTTATATGTCACTGGTTACTAACCAAGATCTATTACGGTAAAGAACGCCATCAGTTACTCAAAGCATTATGGATGATGAAAGCTGAAAATCAAAATCAAACGCGATATAAAACTAAAATTACATCAAGAGTGTATGCTACTCTTAAAGAAGAGTATGCTGAATTACAAAGCATAAAACTAAAAGGCAAAGGAAATGGTTTTTTTGGAAAAACACATACACCTGAAGCAAGAGAAAAAATACGACAAAAGAATCTAGGTAATAAACTAACACCTGAACAACACGCTAAGTTAGTAGCGAATACCAAAGGCAAAAAGAAACCACCATTGTCTAAAGAACATAAAGCAAAACTATCTGTATTACGCAAAGGTGAAGGAAATGGTATGTATGGCAGAACTCATTCAGAAGAAACACTTGCTAAAATGTCCGCCAAAGCTACAGGCCGCAAGCAAAGTGAAGAAACTATTAGAAAAAAAATAGAAGCAACTACAGGTAAAAAGCGTGAAAAGAAACTGTGCCCCCACTGCAACAAACTGGTAGCAGTCAATGGCTACGCCCGTTGGCACGGCGTCAACTGCGCTACCAATAAATAAATTATCCAATTAGCACTTGCTGTATAATTAAGTAAAACGCAAAACTATATTATGAAAAAATGGTTTGAATGGTGTGCAAAAAAATATCATAAAGACAACGGTGTTGAGATTCTTGGACCGGATACTGACTTAGTAGATGCTGTCAACCATTGGGTTGAACAACAGAGAGTGGAATTTAAAGAAAATAAAGCGTTTCCTCGTGACGAATATTATTCAGCTTTACTAACACAAACCTACGAAAATCTTGATTTAAATCAATTACATGAGTGGATTTTTGACTCTGAATTTGATCGATTATACTCAGAAACAGGACGACAACTTGAAACGCCAAATTTATCAACTGATTTTAAGAGAACAGTTGTCCAACCGTCACCTATTTTTCGGGATATAGCCAATATAACTAACGCTCAAATGCGATTAACTATACAACGACCTGGTGATATGTTTCCATTACATTATGATAGAAAAAAAGAAGAAAAGAAAGTAAATGGAGATGTTCCAGCTAAAAGATGGCTAGTTATGTTAGAAGATCAAATGCCGGGGCAGTGTTTATTTTTTAACAATAATTCAATTAGCTGGAAGAAAGGTCATGTAATTTATTGGGATCATATAACGGTGCCACACGGTAGTGCTAATTTTGGATTTTATCCAAGAAAAACTCTTAAAATCACTTTGGCGCCATGATCACCGCAATAAAAAACTCACGTCAACCACAGCCTGTTAGTCCTGTAGGGAATACACAAGGACTAAATCAACCCCAACCACCAAAGCCGTTGCTGCCACCAATCAAAGAACCTGTTCCAGTTCGCTAATGATTTACACTTTAACACCACGGCATATTACTCCTTGGGTTGAACAATTCTTTTCCGGAAATGTTTTATTGCTTGAAGATCCAGATATTCAAGGATTAAGCTATGAAACCCAACAACAATTTTTAGATCGTATTCAGTCAATAGTAACTGACAATCATGTAGAAACTATAGTATTAGACATTTGGAATCCTGTAAAAATAAATGATAATGATGGTCGCAAAACACAATTAACACTGGCGGAAATTCATAATGACCTATCACAAATAACTACATCTTATCTTATAGTCTGTGACTATACCTACTTTTACCAACCACACCCTAACATAATATTTTTTTCCTGGATTTTGTGGATTATCAGTCAAAAATTAATCGAAGAATATGTGGTTTCCCAAAAACATTTGCTGCTATCTTGGATTCCAAATATAACTGTGTACGATATACCATTTGTGAAAAAAACTCGAACACTAATGTCGTTAAACATGAATGCCACGTGGCACAGGATTTATCTATTTTCTTTGCTGGCTGGAAAATCTTGGTTTAATCGTATTGGATACAGTTTTCATGCTATAACAGGATACAATTCGAGCATTAGTTTTCAAGAACGACTTGATATGTTTTCAATAAAAAGGTATCTATCATTAGAGGAACGCGAATCTGCTGCTTCTTATGGGCATCTATTACCTATACGTTTGCCCAACGATCGGATAACAACTGGACCAGATCGAATGTGGTTTGGCGGAAGTTCCAGTATAGACAGCCCGATATATAGTGAATACGCTATAAATCTTGTAACAGAAACTAGCTTAACTGATGGCATTGGACTGTCTGAAAAAACAGCAAAACCATTTATGGCCTACCAAATACCCATAATAGTTGGACCTATAGGGATAACTAAATTTTTTGAAGACATGGGATTAGACATGTTTTCTGACTATATTCCATGGCGTACATGGGACCAAGAACCTGATCATAAAACTCGAATTCGTATGATTGTGGAATTTTTAGATCGCTTGTTGCTATCGCCTTCTGCTGAACAAGATATTTTAAGGGCACACGAATCATTTGCCCCGCGACTTCTTAAAAATAAAGAGCATTTTCACAGTACAGACTTTGCTAACCTGATGGCAAAACAAATAAGAAACGTTAAATCTTAAACAGTTTTAAGTTACGGTCAATTCGATCCAGCACTGGTTCCCACTGTCCCATGGTGGGTTGACGAAATAATCGCGCTGTAGCATACCAAGGTGTGTCATCACGATTAAGCAGCCAACGCCAGCAAAGTCCATAGTTGTTGAGCATGATCCAAGTGGGACGCCCTAGTGCGGCTGCTAGATGTGCAGTGGCAGTATCTACTGTTACAATCACATCAAGGTGAGTCATCAGTGCCGCAGTATCAGCAAATGTAATCAAGCCACCAGGATAACTGTGAACACCCAAGCGGTTTAATTCTTCAAGCTCTTCTCCGGTGCAGTCCACTTGCAAGTTGTACCAGTCATAAGTGGGATTACGCTTGATAAGACTCACAATGGATTCAAACGGCATGCTTTTGTGCTGATTGATCCAGCTGTCCCGCCGCCCGCTCCACGCAAAACCCACGCGAAGACGATTTTTAATGCCAAGGTTCCTCCGCCAGTTGTTGACCAACTGCTGATCAGGTTGTAGATATTGTATGACAGTGGGCAAGTTCTCCACTCGAACATTGATGCGTCCCGGAATGCTCATCATGGGCAACCAATAGTCAAATGGCCCACCTGGTTCTTGGTCATAGCGAAGAACCTGTACACCTTGTCCCAGTGGGCTGGATTGTATAATTCCAACCAGTGGATCAGTTACTTGTACGGTAACACTGGCACCAAGATTTTTCAAGTTTTGTACATAGCGCACAAACTGTATAATATCCCCGTGCCCTTGCTCACCTCGGACAAGAAACCGTTTGCCTTTTAGATCGTCAGTTCCATTCCACCACGGCCACGGATAGTTGGGCAGCGTGCCTTTAAGATGCTCAAAATTGTGCCGTGCTTCATACTGCGGCCAACCACGAGCAAAGTCCCCGCTCAACAAGTAAGCCACTGAAAGATTAAATTGGTGTGTAACATTGGCCGGATCTAACTGTATGGAACGCTGGTGAAAAGGTATAGAGCCCCAAGGATCACCCAATTCACGAAGCACATTGCCGTAATTGTTGAAGGCACTAGAGGAGTTTCGGTCCTTGACCATAGCACGCATATACTGCTGTAGCGCCAATTCGGGTTGGTGTTGTTCTCTAAAGGTGTTGCCTTGGGCAATGAAAAATTCAGTAGTGTCCATGGCAATATTTACATCCTATTTGAACACAGGTAAAAATACTGATTCGCATAAATAAACATAACGCAATACTGCGTTTTATGCGGCACACCAGCCGCGTAGCGACTAGAACTCGCATTGGACTTCTTTAAGGAGGAAACAAAATGGGCAGACCATTAAAAATACAAAAATACAACAATTCCGTTGACACTGACGTCGGCTATCCCAACTGGGGTTCGTTGACCAATCCAGTGTTACCCACAGGCTATGTCGCCAGTGAAACCGAATTCTTGGGCGTAGTCGGCGGTATAGATTCACCTGCTACCAGCACTACATTCCCCCAAGTTAAAGTTCGCGTAAACATTGCAAACTCGTTTTCTGGTGATGCTGACGGACATATTATTCGTCAGAAAGGCAGCCGTAAGTACTTGGTAGCAACTAACGCTGCTATTGATCCTGCAAATGCAGTGGTTGGTACTTCTATGATGATTGCTACTGTAGGTAATACAGACTGGCAATCAATGGGAGCACCTGCTGGTGCTGCTGCTGGCACAGTTTTCTATGTAACTGCTGCTTCTGCTGGTGGTACTACTGGTACAGCTTTTGAAGTTGGCCAGTGCGTTTTACAAGATGCTGCTGACGGTGCTTTGTCTTCGGGTTATATGAACATCACAATGAGTCCTGGCGATTCCAGTGATATCCGCATTAGCAAGCTAACCAACAAGTTTGCACTTGACTACACTGGTGGTCCCGGATATACTGAAGCTGAAGTTGTTAATGATGTAAAATTTGCTGCTAACTTCTTTAGTGACGAAGGTACTGTTGTACGTTCGGGTGCTGAGCAAGGTACTGCACAAACATTACAATTGGGACAAGTGGAAAGTTACACTTAATTCTAATACTTTAATCCCCACCGTTAAATACCGTGGGGATTTTTTATGACTATAGCATTTGTACTGGGCAATGGCGTCAGCCGACGTGGATTACCGTTAGAACATATTCAAACACTAGGTAAAATCTACGGGTGCAATGCTCTTTACCGCGACTTTATACCCGATGTTCTTGTGGCAACTGATCCAGGTATTTCCAAAGCAATACAAGCCAGCGGATACGCTAACCAGCATGTGTTTTACACTCGGAAGCCTGTTGAAGGGTTAGGCGCCCAACGTGTGCCCGAACCTTACTATGGCTACAGTTCAGGCCCGATTGCGGTGGCTTTAGCGGCACTAGATCAACAAGAGAGAATTTACCTGTTGGGATTTGACATGGGCCCAAACAAGTACAATCAGTTTAACAACATATACCAAAGCACTGAATTTTACAAACCTGCTGGATCAGCGCCCACTTACACAGGCAATTGGATGCGACAACTGGTAAAAATCGCAAAAGAATTTCGCCAAACACAATTTATCCGCGTTTGCGGTGCCACTACAGCACGACTGCCCGAACTGGAATCAATATCAAACCTGGCTCACGAGGATTTGCCAACCTTTCAAATGCGGATAAATAAGCAAAAGGATCTATAAATGGCCACCGTAAAAAACACCAGCGACGATTATACTATTACCGTAGCAGATGGTCTGGGTACCATGACTGTTAATGCCAATTTAAATGTAATTGGCAACATTACCTATATTGATTCTACTGAGCTCCGTGTTACTGATCCGTTTATTACAGTTGCTTACGACAACAATGGTGCTTTACAAAGCATGGGCCTGGTTGCACAAAAATCACTAACCACATGGGCTGGCTTGCGTTTTAACACCGTTTCGGGTGATTGGGAAATTAGTCCTGCTGTGGATGCTGATGGTGGCCCCGTAACACCTTACGTACCCATTTCAACTGGCGGCATCAATCCTGGCCTGCCCTTCAATTCAGTACAGTACAATGGCAGCGGAACATTTTCAGGCGACGCGGCATTTACATTTGATGCTGGAAATGCCAAAGTAAATATCACAGGACAACTGGTGTTGGCTAACATAGTGTCAACACCCGCCGCTACACCTAATGTAGCGGCACTATACAACAAAGCCGAAGGAGCGGGGGGCACTGGCGTTTACGTTATCAGTCCCACTGTCAACGACGAGTTGGTCAGCAGAGCCAAAGCAATTGTGTTCGGCATTATATTTTAAGGAACAAACATGGCAATCACTAACACTAGATTAAGCACCACTAGTCCAACAACTGTATTCACTGCGGCTGGTCAACAAGCTATCACAGTGTTGTATCTTTGCAACACAACAGCTGGTACTGTTTCTACCAATGTTTATGTAAACAATGGCGGAGCGTCAGATGATGACAATACCATATACTCGGCTCTTGAACTAACAGCCAACGAAACTTACGTGATATCAACAGAAAAACTTATTCTTGACAACGGAGATCTTGTTATAGCAGACGCTAACGTAGCAGATTCTGTTACAGTAACAGTGAGCTCAATCAGCGTCTAACATGGGAAACTGGGCAAAGAATCGTCGATTAGAATCCGGAACTACATCGGTGGTTATGCCTTCTGGCACTTCGGCTACACGCCCCCCAGCACCTGTATTTGGACAGTTTAGATTTAACACAGATACTGTAAGTGTAGAGTACTTTAACGGAACTATTTGGGTTACTCTTGCGCAAGGTGGTGCAGTATCCTACACAGTTGACAGTTTTGTGGGCAACGGCGTTACCACAATATTCACCATGTCCGAAGCAGAAAGTTCAGCAGAACAAATTATTGTGTTTGTGGGCAGCGTTTATCAAATACCCGTCACCAATTACACAGTCAATGGTGGATTTGACATTACATTTACCAGTGCACCACCCAATGACATTCCAGTGAACGTAATTCACAGCACTAGTTAAATGACTAAATACCCTACTAGGGGAAACTGATGGCTATTAGTAAAATTGCAGGACAGATGTTGTACGACAATCTATTAAGAGATGGTGCAAATCTGGCAATTTCTGACACGGCCATTGATGTTCCAGTGGTATTTTTTGACATAACCAACGAACGTGTTGGTATTAATACTGTAACTCCGGGCTGTGATTTAGATGTAACGGGCAACATTTGTGCTTCTGACATCAGTGCCACTGCCAACATTACATCCAATCAACTGACAGTGGGCAACTTGACCATGTCAGGCAGCACACTTACCAGTACACTAACTAATGGCAACATTTTGTTAGATGCTACCGGCACAGGGATAGTCCAAATTGAAGGTGTGCTAGGCGTTTCAATACCAGTAGGTGATACCGGTGACCGTCCTAATCCTGCAATTGCTGGAACACTACGTTTTAATACTGATACTAGTCTTGTAGAAATATACACGGGCACTGAGTGGAAAAATGCTGGATCAATTCCAACAGTTATTACCAATCAAACCATTGAAGGCAACGGCGGAGATGCAGTATTCACACTAGATCAAGAAGCTACTGCTACTGGTATATTAGTTACCATCAATGGTGTGAATCAAACACCCGGTGTTGACTATGATGTCACTGGCAATCAGATAACATTTACCACTGTTCCTATTGTTACAGATACTATACAAGTTCGCTTTATTTCACAAATTACCACAGTTTCTGCGCTGACTAATGTGTATGGAAACACCTCTGTTGCCACCACAAGTGCTGGAAATATTGATTTTGAAATAAATAGCACAGTAGTAGCACAGGTGACCAATACCAACATATTGGATATCAGTGCTGCCCATAGCCTTCAATTGCCTACATACACAGTAAGCCAGGCTAATGGGTTAACTAACGTAGCGTCGGGACAGATGATTTATGTCTCAGACGGCGCTTCTGGCACACCATGCCTGGCAGTTTACAGTGGTGGTGCTTGGAAGCAAGTGGCCATCGGCAGCAATATTACAACTTAATTTCCAACACTGAGAAATAAACTACCCAGTGTTGTTTTCCTACGACTTTTGGTAAATACGTTCAGTAGTACAGACTGCATGATAATGGGTATCGTGCATGAAAAAAACGTATAAAACAGGAGTCATGATATGGCTGTAACCAGAATTAAGAATAATCAGATAACTGATGCAACCATTGTTGGTAGCACAAAGTTACAAGATTATTCGATTAGCGCAGGCAAAATCGCTAACAATCTAGTTTATGGATCTAACTTAACGATTACCGGTAACTTAACAGTTCAAGGTAATACCACCGCAATTGACACTAACATTACAACCATTGAAGATCCGGTTATTTTGTTAGCGTCAACACAAACAGGTGCACCAGCAGTTGACATTGGTTTTCTAGGTCAACGTGGTACATCAACAAACGTAGCGTTTGTATGGGATGAAAGTCAAGGTTTGTTTGTAACAGTATTTACAAGCACTACTGAAACTAACACAACTGTTACAATTGACAGTTACGCTAGTGTAAAAGTATTAAATTCTGAAGTAACAGGTGATCTACGTGTCACTGGTGCCAGTAACGTTAGCGGCATTAATGTAGCCGCATCATCTACATTAGACTTTGGTCTTAACAGGTTAGGCAACGTTGCCGATCCAGTTAGTGCTCAAGATGCAGCTACCAAAGATTACGTAGACAGCGCAGTCAGTGCCGCTGGCTTTACTATTACCGACGGCGTTGATAGTGCAGCAATTGAAGCTGGTGATACCATTGGTTATGAAGGCGACACCAACATAACATTAACTGTTTTCCCCGCAATTAGTAACGTACAAGCAAACATTCAAGTTAGCTTGAACGACGATGTTACAATCAGCGGCAATTTAGGTGCCGGCACACTAAGTTTAACAGGCAATGTAACTAGTCCTTTGAATGTTACAGGCACAGTTACTGCCGGCAACCTAGCGTCCAACGGTACATTAAGTTCAACTGGTACAGCCACTGTTGGTAACGTAGCCACAGGTGGTACAGTAAGTGCTACTGGCACAATCACTGGTGGCAATTTGGCTACAGGTGGTACTGTAAGTGCAACCGGAACTGCTACTGTTGGTAATGTTGCTACAACTGGTACAGTAAGTGCTACTGGTACAGGTACATTTGGTAATGTTGCTACTGGCGGCACAATGAGTGCTACTGGTACAATTACATCTGACAATACAATCACAGGCGGTAACTTGGCAACTGGTGGTACTGTAAGTGCTACTGGCACAGGTACATTTGGTAATGTTGCTACTGGTGGCACAGTAAGTGCTACAGGTACTGCTACTGTTGGTAATTTAGCCACAGGTGGTACAGTAAGTGCTACCGGCACAGTAACAGGTGGCAATTTGGCTACAGGTGGTACAGTAAGTGCTACAGGTACAGCCACTGTTGGTAATTTAGCCACAGGCGGTAGTGTAAGTGCTACAGGTAACGTAACTGGTGGCAATTTAATTACATCTGGTGCTATTACAGGTAGTAGTGTTAGTGTAACTGGTACAGTAACAGGTGCTACTGCTGTTGTTTCTGGTGGCACATTAAGTTCTACAGGTACAGCCACACTAGGTAACGTGGCTACAGCTGGTACTGTAAGTGCTACTGGTAATGTTACTGGTGGTAATGTTCTAACTGCTGGCGTAGTAAGTGCTACAGGTAATGTAACTGGTGCAAACTTCCTAACTACTGGCTTGATGAGTGCTACTGGTAACATTTCGGGCGGCAATCTTAATACAGGCTTTATGTTTGGTTCCACTGGTGTTACAATCACAGCACAAGGCGTTGATTCCAGTGTTGTGTTAGTACCCAACGGTACAGGTACAGTTGATGTAAGTAGTTCTCGTATTACTAATGTTGCTACACCTACAACCGATACAGACGCTGCCAACAAAGGTTATGTTGATTCAGTTGCTCAAGGTCTTGACCTAAAAGCATCTGTAGTTGCAGCCACTACAACTAACATCACACTCAGTGGTATACAAACCATTGACGGTGTTACAACATTGATTGCTGGCGATCGTGTTTTGGTTAAAAATCAAACCAACGCCGCAGATAACGGTATCTATGATGTAGCTTCTGGTGCTTGGACACGTTCTTCTGATATGGATACGTGGGCCCAAGTTCCTGGTGCGTTTACATTCGTTGAACAAGGTTCCACATACGCTGACACAGGCTGGGTATGTACATCCGATTCGGGTGGTACAATTGGTGTAACAGCTATTAACTGGACACAATTCTCAGGTGCTGGTCAATACACAGCAGGCGACGGCCTAGATCTAACAGGTACAGTATTCAGTGTTAACGTTGACAACGTTACAACTGCTATTGTTGGCGATGCTGTTGTTGTTAAAGATGGCGCTCAATTGACCAATCCTAACATTGGAACTGCTACAGGTACAAGTTTAAGCCTAACTGGTACAGCCACTGCTGGCAATTTAGCCACAGGTGGTACTGTAAGTTCGACAGGCACAATCACTGGTGGCAACTTGGCTACCGGCGGCACAGTAAGTGCTACAGGTACAGCCACATTGGGTAACGTGGCTACAGGTGGTACTGTAAGTGCTACAGGTAACGTAACTGGTGGTAATGTTCTAACTGCTGGTTTAATGAGTGCTACTGGCACAGTTACTGGTGGCAATTTGGCTACAGGTGGTACTGTAAGTGCTACTGGTACAGGTACTTTTGGTAACGTGTCAACAGGTGGTACAGTAAATGCCACAGGCAACGTATCAGGCGGTAACTTAACAACTGCTGGGGCAATCAGTTCTACTGGCACAGCTACATTGGGTAACGTTGCTAGTAGTGGATTTATTTCTACAACTGGTACAGTAACAGGCGATACTGCTGTTAACTCAGGCGGCACAATGAGTGCTGTAGGTACAGCCACTGTTGGTAACGTCGCAACAGGTGGTACTGTAAGTGCTACAGGTAACGTAACTGGTGGTAATGTTCTAACTGCTGGTTTAATGAGTGCCACAGGCACAGTTACAGGCGGTGCTGTTAACTCCACAACCACAATGAGTGCTGCTGGCACTATCACAGGTGGTAATGTTGCTACAGGTGGCACAGTAAGTGCTACTGGTAATGTAACAGGTGGTAACTTAACAACTGCTGGTGCAATCAGTTCTACTGGCACAGCTACACTCGGTAACGTTGCTAGTACTGGATTTATTTCTACAACTGGTACAGTAACAGGTGATACTGCTGTTAACTCAGGTGGTACAATGAGTGCTGTAGGCACAGCCACTGTTGGTAATGTTGCTACAGGTGGTACTGTAAGTGCTACTGGCACAGTCACAGGCGGTGCTGTTAACTCCACAACCACAATGAGTGCTGTTGGTACTATCACAGGTGGTAATGTTGCTACTGCTGGTACTGTAAGTGCTACTGGCACAGTTACTGGTGGTAATTTAGCTACAGGTGGTACTGTAAGTTCTACTGGCACAGCTACACTAGGTAACGTCGCAAGTACTGGATTTATTTCTACAACTGGTACAGTAACAGGTGGTACTGTTAATTCAAATGGTGCAGTTAGTGCTACTGGTAATATTACTGGCGGCAATATTGACACAGAAGGCACAATCAGTGCCACAAGTACAATTACCGGTGGTAATTTGGTTACAAGTGGTGCTATCACAGGTGCAAGTGTTAGTGTAACTGGCACAGTAACAGGTGCTACTGCTGTTGTTTCTGGTGGTACACTCAGTTCAACTGGTACAGCCACATTAGGTAATGTATCTACTAGCGGTACAGTAAGTGCTGGTGGTAATGTAACTGGTGCTAACCTACTAACTACTGGCGTAGTAAGTGCTACAGGTAATGTAACAGGTGGCAATTTAAGTGCTGGTTCTGGTAGCATTGCTACAACTGGTAATGTTAGTGCTGGAAACGTTTTAACTGATTACATCTATGGTTCTCCAAGTCTTACACTTGAATCAGCTGGCGCAATCACATTGACTGCTCCTGGTAATGTCAGTCTTGGAAACGTTAATATCATTAACTTGGCTGATCCAGTTAACGCACAAGACGCTGCTACCAAAGCGTATGTTGACTCAGTTGCACAAGGTCTAATTATTAAAACTGCTGTTTATGCAGCCACAACAGGCACGCTAGATGCAGCTTCAGGTGGTACAGTTACATACAACAACGGTACTGCTGGCGTAGGTGCTACACTGACTACAACTGGTACATATACCAGCATTGACGGTGCTTCGATTGCTACTGTTGGTCGCCGTGTTTTGGTTAAGAATCAGGCAAATAATGTACAAAACGGTATCTATGTATACACCAACTCCACAACACTGACACGTTCCACAGACGCTGATCAACCGCTTGAAATCAACTCTGGTACATTTGTGTTCGTACAAAACGGTACAACACAAGGCGACACTGGTTGGGTACAAACTGAAGACGTAAGCACAATCGGCACTGATCCTATTATTTGGACACAGTTCTCGGGTGCTGGTCAGTATACTGCTGGCGACGGCTTGGCTCTAACAGGTACAACATTCAGTGTTAACGTTGACGATGTCACAACTGCTATTGTTGCTGACGCTGTTGTAGTTAAAACTGGTGCTGTACTACACGACATTAGTTTAACTGGAAATACCACAAGTCAAACTTTAAGTACAACTGGTACAATTACTGGTGGCAATATTGCTAGTACCGGATTTATGTCCACAAGTGGTACAGTAACAGGTGGTACTGTTAACTCTACCGGTGCAATAAGTGCTACAACTACTGTAACTGGTGCAGGTGTTAACTCCACAACCACAATGAGTGCTGTTGGTACAATCACAGGTGGTAATATTGCTACTGCTGGTACAGTAAGTGCTACAGGTACTATTACATCTGACAACACAATCACTGGTGGCAATTTGGCCACAGGTGGTACAATCAGTTCTACTGGTACAGCCACACTAGGTAACGTTGCTACTGCTGGTACAGTAAGTGCTACAAGCACAATCACAGGTGGTGGTGTTAACTCTACAAGTACAATGAGTGCTACTGGCACAGGTACTTTTGGTAACGTTGCTACAGCCGGTACTGTAAGTGCTACAGGTAATGTAACAGGTGGTAATGTTCTAACTGGCGGCATAGTAAGTGCTACCAGTACAATCACAGGTGGTACTGTTAACTCAGGCACAACAATGAGTGCTGCTGGTACTATTACTGGTGGTAACTTAGCAACCGGTGGTACAATCAGTTCAACAGGTACAGCAACACTAGGTAATGTTGCAAGTACTGGATTTATTTCTACAACTGGTACAGTAACAGGTGGTACTGCTGTTAATTCCGGTGATACAATGAGTGCTACTGGTACAATCACAGGTGGTAACTTGTCTACTGCTGGTACAGTAACTGGTGGTGCAGCCACAGTTACTAGTTTAGACGCTGGTTCTGGTGCTATTTCTACAACTGGTACAGTAACAGGTGGCGTTGTTAACTCCACAACCACAATGAGTGCTGTTGGTACAATCACAGGTGGTAATATTGCTACTGCTGGTACAGTAAGTGCTACTGGTACAGGTACTTTTGGTAATGTTGCTACTGCTGGCAATATCACTGGTGCAAATGTAAGTGTAACTGGTACAGTAACAGGTGCTACTGCTGTTGTTTCTGGTGGTACATTAAGTTCTACTGGTACTGCTACAGTTGGTAACGTATCTACTGCTGGTACAGTAAGTGCTGGTGGTACTGTAACAGGTGCAGGCGTTAACTCCACAACTACAATGAGTGCTACTGGCACAATCACTGGTGGTAATCTTGCTACAGGCGGTACAATCAGTTCTACTGGTACTGCTACAGTTGGTAACGTTGCTACAACTGGTACAGTAAGTGCTACTGGTAACGGTACATTTGGTAATGTTTACACTACTGGCGAAGTAAGTGCTACAGGTAATGTAACAGGCGGTAACGTTCTAACCAGTGGCTCAATGAGTGCTACAGGTAATGTTAGTGCTGGTAATGTTAATACTACAAATGTTCAAGGTTCCACAGTATCTATTACATCCGCTGGTGTAATTACATTGGCTGGTACAAGTGTTAGTGCTAGTTCAACCAACATTACTAATGTTGCTGATCCAGTTAACGCACAAGATGCTGCTACCAAGTTCTATGTTGACTCAGTTGCGCAAGGTCTTGATATCAAAGCCAGTTGCGTATCTGCTACAACTAGTGCATTGCCATCAAACACATACTCCAACGGTACAGCGGGTGTAGGTGCTACAATTACTGCTAATAGTGTTGGCGCATTGACAATGGATGGCGTAAGCCCCACAACAGGCGCTCGCGTGTTGATTAAGAACGAAACAGGTGGAAACGCTCCTCATAACGGTATCTATGTTGTTACCAATCCAGGTGGCATTGCTGCTGCGTTTGTGTTGACTCGTGCAACAGATATGGATAATGGCTCGCCAAGTGGTGAATTCCCTGGTGCGTTTACATTCATTGAAACAGGCACAACAAATGCTGATACAGGTTGGGTATGTACAACAGATTCTCCAGTAACAGTTGGTTCTACAGACATCACATTCCAACAGTTCTCGGGTGCTGGTCAATATACTGCTGGTGCTGGTCTAGACTTAACAGGCACAACATTCAGCGTTAACGTTGACAACATCACAACTGCTATTGTTGGTGATGCTGTTGTTGTTAAAGACAGTGCTCAATTGACAACACCTAACATTGGTGATGCGACTGGTACAAGTCTAAGTACAACTGGTACAATCACTGGTGGCAATTTGGCTACAGGTGGTACAATCAGTTCTACTGGTACAGCCACACTAGGTAACGTTGCTACAGGTGGTACTGTAAGTGCTACTGGCACAATTACTGGTGGTAACTTAGCTACTGCTGGTACTGTAAGTTCAACAGGAACTGCTACGTTAGGTAATGTTAATGCTGGTTCTGGATTTATTTCTACAACCGGTACAGTAACAGGTGGCGTTGTTAATTCTACAAGTACAATGAGTGCTACTGGCACTATTACTGGTGGCAACGTTGCTACAGGTGGTACAGTAAGTGCTACAGGTACTATTACATCTAGCAACACAATCACTGGTGGCAATTTGGCTACAGGTGGTACAATCAGTTCTACTGGTACAATCACATCTGATGCTACAATCACTGGTGGCAATTTGGCTACAGGTGGTACTGTAAGTGCTACTGGCACAGGTACATTTGGTAATGTTGCTACAGGTGGTACTGTAAGTGCTACAGGTAATGTAACAGGTGGTAATGTTCTAACTGGTGGCGTAGTAAGTGCTACTAGCACAATTACAGGTGGTAACTTAGCAACTGGTGGTACAATCAGTTCAACAGGTACTGCAACAGTTGGTAATGTTGCTACAGCCGGTACTGTAAGTGCTACAGGTAATGTAACAGGTGGCAATTTAATTACATCTGGTGCTATCGAAGGTAGTAGTGTTAGTGTAACTGGTACAGTAACTGGTGCTACCGCTGTTAACTCTGGTGGTACAATGAGTGCTACTGGCACTATTACTGGTGGTAACGTCGCTACAGCTGGTACAGTAAGTGCTACAGGTACTATTACATCTAGCAACACAATCACTGGTGGTAACTTGGCTACAGGTGGTACAATTAGCTCAACTGGTACTGCTACAGTGGGTAACGTTGCTACAAGTGGTACAATGAGTGCTACTGGTAACATTACAGGTGGTAATATTTCTACAGCTGGTTCTGGTACATTTGGTAACATTGTTGTACAAGCTGATGACATTACTGGCCTAAACGGTGTAGTTACAATCAATGGCGCACTCGGCGATGTTAACTTTGCTGTTAACGGTGACACAACTGCAAACATCTTCTTTGTTGATGCTGGCACAGAGTCAGTTAGTATCGGTAGTGCTACACAAACTACAGGTGCTGTACTTGCGCTGAATGCTACAACATCGTTCCTAGCTCCTGTTGGTAACACATCACAGCGTCCAACTGGTGTAACAGGTATGTTGCGTTTCAACAGTGAGATCAACTCCATGGAGGTGTTTGACACTAACAGTGAGTGGACTCCAGTTGGTCAGCAAGAAATCACAGTTATCACAGATGATCAGTTCAGTGGTGATGGTTCTACTGTAGCGTTTACGCTCAGCCAAGAATCCACAACAGCCGGTACAATCGTTGCTATCAACGGTGTTCAACAGATTCCAGTAACTGCGTATGCTGTTTCTGGCACAACAATAACATTCACTGAAGCTCCGGCTATCGGCGACGTTATTGACTGCCGCATCTTGACAACAACAACTACTGTTTCTGCTATTCAGAATAGTGGTGCAACTGCTAAAGTTTCGACACCCACAGGTGGCAATGTTGATATCACAGGTAACATACTTCCAGTGGCCAATGTAACATACAACCTTGGTTCTGACACACTACGTTGGAATCAGTTGTATCTAGCTGGTAACACTATTTCGTTGGGCAGTATCAAGATTAAAGACACCGGTGGACAAATCGGATTCTTTGAAAATGATGGCACTACACCTGCTACAATTGACTCAGCTTCAGTTGACACAACAACTATTGCTAATGGCACAAGTAGCTTGGCAGTTATTGCTAGTAATGGTAACATCCGTGCTAATGTTAATGGCACTACAGTTGCTACCATATACGGTACTGGTGTTGAAATTGCTGGTGACTTAACAGTTACTGGTAACGCTACATTGAGTGGAAACATTCTAGGCGATCGCATCCAAAACGGTACAACCACAATTGACATTCAGTCAGCTGGTGGCAATGCTAACGTTACAATTGGTGGAACCAATAATGTTGGCGTATTCCATACAGGTGGTTTGAATGTTACAGGCGCAATCAGTGCAAGTGGTACAGTAACTGGTACATCATTCATTGGTGTGGCAACATCGGCTCAATACGCTGACTTGGCAGAGAACTATGCAGGTGACGCAAGTTACGAACCTGGTACAGTGGTTGAGTTTGGTGGTAGTGCTGAAGTTACTGTTTGCGATCACGACATGTGCTCGCGTGTTGCTGGTGTAGTTTCTACACATCCTGCTTACACCATGAACAGTGAATTAGCTGCTGCTCACGTAGTTACTGTAGCGTTTACTGGTCGTGTACCATGTAAGGTAGTTGGAACAGTACGTAAAGGTGACTTGATGGTTGCTGCCGGTAACGGTGCAGCCCGTGCTGAAGCTAACCCCAAACCTGGTACAATTATTGGTAAAGCTCTAGCTGACCATGAAGGTGCAGGCGTAATTGAAGTTGTCGTAGGACGCTTCTAAAAACGTATACTGGCGGGCAACTGCCAGTATGCTCCTAAGAATAGGACTTCGGTCCTATTCTTTTGGCTAAATATAGCGAACAAACGGAAAAACTATGGGATTAACCAAACCACGTGCCTCGCAAATATTTGACATTGATTATAAACAAGCTACTCGTGTAATCACTGTTTCTAATGTCACACTAGTTGGGGGTGCACCTGCTAGTGTTGACGGTGTTTCGCTGTCCACAGGCGATCGAGTTTTAGTAACTGGCCAAACAACTGGCAGTGAAAACGGCATTTACAAAGTATCAGTGCTGGGCGTGGGTTCTGACGGTACTTGGGTACGCACCAGCGACAGCGATCAAGACGGCGAAGTTCAAGCTGGTATGATTGTTATGGTCACCGAAGGTACTACCTATGCTGACACACAATGGAAATTAACAACCAACAACCCAATTGATATTGGTACAACAGCTTTAACATTTGAGCCAAACAGTGGTGGTGGCGCTTATGGAAATACTCAGGTAGCTAATTATCTCTCAAGTGGTACCGTAAGTACTGATATTTTAACCACAGGGGCCATAAGTGCCACTGGCAACGTTACTGGTGGTAACATTGTCACTTTAGGTATTGTTAGTTCTGCTGGTGTATCATCTGCCGGCGCTCTTTTGCCAACAGCCAATGTAACTTATGATTTGGGATCAACCAGCTTGCGTTGGAACGATCTTTGGCTGTCAAACAGCACTATACACATGGGTAGCATTACAGTAGGCGCAACCGAAACAGGACTTACTGTTAACAGTGCACCTGTAGTTACTGAAACTGGTACTGGTATTGACCTTTCTGGTAATATTTCTGGTGGTAATATTTTAACAACTGGTTTAATTAGCGCTACTGGTAACGTAAGTGCTGGTAACGTAAGTGGTACTAATATCACTGGTACATTGGCCACAGCAGCACAGCCAAATGTCACATCAGTTGGTACATTAGGTAGTTTAACTGTTACTGGCAACGTAGCTGCTGGTAATGTTTCAGCAACATTGTTTACTGGTTCAGGTGCAAGTTTAACTAACTTAAATGGTAGTAATATCAGTTCAGGCACTATTGCGGCTGCTCGTGTTGCTACATTGAACCAAAACACAACTGGTTATGCTGCCACAGTAAGTGGCGCTGCACAAGCTAACATTACAAGTGTTGGTACACTAACATCATTGGCAGTTACAGGTAACGTAAGTGCTGGTAACGTAAGTGGTACTAATATCACTGGTACATTGGCCACAGCAGCACAAACCAATATCACATCAGTTGGTACATTAACTGGTGGTACTTGGAATGCTACTACAGTTGCTGTCGCATATGGCGGGACTGGCACAACAACAAGCACAGGTACTGGCTCAACTGTATTGAGCGCAAGCCCAACGTTTACTGGTACGGCAAACTTTGCTGCAATCAGTGCAAGTAGTACAGTAACTGGCACATCATTTGTTGGTGTTGCTACTTCAGCAAAATACGCTGACTTGGCAGAAAAATATCTAGCAGATCAGAATTATCCTGCTGGTACCGTAGTTGCAATTGGCGGAGAAAAAGAAGTCACTGCTGCTCAATCTGGGCAACGTGCTATTGGTGTAGTTTCTACAAAACCAGCGTTCATGATGAATATGGATTTGGCTGGAGGTACATACATTGCTTTAAAAGGTCGTGTACCTTGCAAGGTAAGTGGTACAATTAGCAAAGGTGACAGACTGGTAGCAGGAAATAATGGCGAAGCATGGTGCGCATCTGCACAACAGCCAGCTGGTGTTGATAACACTTTTGCTATTGCCCTAGAAAATAGTAGCGGCGATGGCAAGATTATTGAAGTATTAGTACTATAATGATCAAAGCACAGTATCGTAGTGACTACGAAGGCGAGTTTGTTATCACTGAAAGCAAATGGAGCGGTGGCGTAAAGACGCAAAATCGCGAGTGGGTTGACAATCCTATTGACAACCAACATATCAGTGGCCGCGCTGCTTGTATTGCCAGCAATGTTGACAAGTATCGTTTTGATTATACACGCTTACAGCGACACAAAGGTGGGTTGTTAGGCTCAAAAAAACTACAAACATACGGCCTTGGATCCATAACAAAAGAAATGCGCCTGGACTTTGCTGTAGAAATCAACAAAGACATACTCAAAGACATACTTGACCGCCGCTACTCTGATGACAACATTGTTTACACTACCACGCGGAACTGTTTGGTCAATCCCGGGCAGTTTTATCTTATACCTTACAACACGCTCATGGCACTGGAAGCACTTATTTTATGGTTGGCTGCGTTTGATGGGCACAAAGAAATTTACATGTTAGGTTATAACAATCTTGCCACTGGTACTGTAAGCGAATGGAAAGCGCATGTAAACTCTGTTATTGGGGCATTTGACACAGTTAAGTTTGTATTAGTCGGGGAAAAAACCCTTATGCCTGTAGAGTGGCGCAAACACCCCAATGTTGAATGTGTAGATTTTCGAACTTTTGTTACCCAATGTGACGTTAGGTAATACTGTTTTCGATAGTTGACATCTTACCGCGCACAGCATCAAAATTCACAGTTGACCATAGTCCCGGATGCATGGGCTTGGGCCACGTGCCACTGGCAATCCACGCCCAACCAATGTGCTCGTTGTTTAACCGTGGAGTAAATTCATCGGCTACGCTGCAAAAAAACGTGTGATAAGAAAAACCACCGTCGGCGCTGGTGAATTTTTCTATGGGAACCAATTTTATGTATTCAGGCATCATACCCAATTCTTCTTCGCACTCGCGAGTCATTGCTTCCATAAGGCTTTCGTGTGAATCAACTTTGCCTCCGGGCAGGCCCCACGAATCAGGATGACGTGTGTCGTTGCGTAATAGATACAAGTATCGCTGGGTGCTAACGCTGTAGAACCAAACGCCCACTGCCATCACAAAACTATCCGCCACTTTCCGCCGGGATAAAGGCCTTGATAACTCTTAACCCACATGTCACCAGTCCACTTGTATTGGATGCTGGTAGTAATGTTGGTTACATATTGGGCATTGTCGGGGCTTGAGGTGTTGTCAAATACTACTTGCCACCAACCACTTGCGTATTCAATAATGTCATTGGCATTGGCAACCAACGGCTGCCCAGCTGTACCTCGCCATGCTTCAGCATTGCCGGCCCAACTGCCAGTGGCCTCAGTAAGCAAATATCGTTGTCCTTCGGCTGCTGCGGGCAATCCAGCACCGGGTCCACTGCGCAACGGGTCAATAACAGACCTTACTGGTGCCAGAGTGTTTTGTGGTTTAGTATCTTCATCAATGGTGAATAGCAAAAATCTATCATCACTTGGGTCATATGCTACAGTACCTGCAACTTCTGTACCATCTGTTTGCTCTAAAAATACTTGACTAATGCCCGGACGCAGCACACCATAAGCACCTATTAGTGCTGTCCATAGCAAATTGCTCTGCGGGGAGTCAGGTGGTGCTAAACTGGAATTAGGCTCATCAATAACAGCACTGGGACGCAGAGCCTGTAGTTTATTACCAATTAGTAGTGTTTGATAATCCCACGGTGTAATAACCATTCGTGTACCCAACAGCAGATCATTGTCCAACACCGCGTTAGCCGCGTCACCATTAGCATCATAAATGCTGGCAATAATGCGTTCTACCACGCCCAGCTTTTTAACTTTTGCGGGACTGCTGATCCATATAGGCAGGGAAAATGTCATTGTTGTTACATCTATTGCGTCATTAGTTCCAACTGGCACTGAACGAGAAGTCCATTGTGTTGATTCTAATTGTACAACACTTAAACTGGTCCAGTCAATATAGTTGTCTGTGCTTTGTATTTCTAATGCTGGATTGAATAGAACCGCAATTTGTTCAATCAGTTGAAACTTTTGATTGGTATTTGATGTCCATATGTCTAACTTTAATGTTAGTTTGTATGGCACTGGCATCAGTCGTTCAATGGTAAACGCATTGCCTTGTGTGGTTTCGTAAGTTTGTGTGCTGTCGTCAAACGTGCGTTGGCGCACGGCTATTTTGCTAACAAAATAAGGCTCTTGCATTCGCGGGCGATCATAGTCCAGTCCCGAAATATAAAATGACATCATGGGCACAGATGTCATGAAGTTGGCTGAATTATTTTGTATAATAGTTTGTACTTGGCGACTTGAATCACCATAACGGATTGGCACACGGACTAGTGTATGTGCTGTGCCTTCTTCGTTTCTGCCATACTCCACTTGAAAGTTTGAAAAAATCCGTGTGAACTGTAGGAGGAACCGACGGATTTGTTCATCATAAAAGAAAAATGGGTTGGTGTTGGATGGTTCTGTTGCCATGTTTGTTTAGCCGCCGTTATCCACGTCGGGTTTGAGTATATCGCTGAGACTTTGACGACTGGGAATAGGCCCACGGTCGCTAGTCTGTACTGTTTCTCTGTTGTTGACAAAGCTGGCACGCAGAGAAGAATTCTTATATGTAGTTTCATCGTAGCCAGTAGCAGGTTCAAATACTGGTTTGGTACGAACACTATCTTCAATTTTGATCCACGATGCACCGTTGAAACGGAACAGTCGGTTGGGAAAGTAGTCTAACCGTAGCGCATAATCGCCAGGCGCGGGGTTTTGTGGGAATCCAACACCTGCTGTTATAGGTAAGCCGTTTGGTGCAACACCATCCCCAGTTAGGTAGCCAACAGTATAGCCATCGGACCGCGGTGTAGTTCCTTGACCACCTTGGGTGCCATCCACAGTTGGTGGTGTTTGGTCAGCAGTTAGGCCAGCCGCTAAGGGCTGTCCATCTTCGGCAGTGGGCAGAATATAAAACTTGACAGTATCATACCCTGTTAGCGGCACTTCAACAGCCGCTTGTGTTAGGATAGCATCATTGATTTCTAAATCTTTGGTGCGTGTAGAAGTTTTGCCCCCAATAGTATCGGGCGTTTTTTCTGTCCAATAGTTGGTATCAGTTATAGGTGTTCCCGGAGGAACTTCTGTGGTAGCCACATAAAACTTGTCGCCATTGTTGACTACGGTGCCTGCGGGATATAAATTGCCCGGATCCCAAATGTTGTTGGGCTCAAATGGTTCTTTGGTAATGCTGTTGTATTCTTGAGCATTGACCATTGGAGTGGCCTTGACCCGCCACAAGTGCGGTAGCCAAGTTTGACTAAATCCTTCAGACGCAAAGGCCGCATCTTGTATCACATACCACTTGGGTAATGCTTTAACAATACTGGTATCTAATGGATGATAATCTTTTAAATTAGGAACTTCAATTACATCACCGGACATGAGTTTACGCCCGATAGTATCGATCATATCATTATAATGAAATGTAATAAACAATGTATCATTATTTAAAAATAACCCAAATTGAGTTAAATCAAAATCAATATCCGATACTCGATATACTCCGCGTTGAACATATACATTCGGATCATATTTACGATCTCTATTTTCTAATAATAATAGGTCTTCAATAAACAGGGGATTTTCAGTATCATATACTGGTAATGTAGCATCTGCATCTCCAGGATCACCTGTAGAGGGGCCGAGATATTTGTGTATGAAAATATCCAATCCGCCAACTGTATACATTTCAGATATAGTTCTATCTAAAAACTTATAATCAGCAGTTTTATTGGGCCTATATAGACTTAAACGGGGCATAGTATGTTATTTAGCAGCATTTTTTGGTACTTGACCAATAAATCCAATTATGCTATAATTACACAGTAATTAGCAAATAGGAGAATTACATGAAGGCAGCACTGGCTCGTATCAAGCCACTTAACCCCCGTAGCAACGACACCAAATTTATGGGCCACGAGCCTGAATGGCATGTTCAACCTGAACATGAACAACGAGCAGGCCGATTGTCGGCAGCATTTAATTGGTACAACTACTTCTACGGTAAAAAAGATGCTCGCGACATGATCCTGGCTTACTTGGAACACCACGGACGCAAAAACGATGTGCGCCGCCTGCGCGGTGTAAGCGATAGCAATATTCGCTTGACCACTGCTTGGTTGTGCCGTATGACCATGGTAGGCTTGGAACTTACCGAAAGCGAAATTATCAAGTTTGATAACATGCTGGCCGAAATCCTTGGATCAAAACAGCAGGAAGTGGTAGCAGTTGACCACGATGCTGTTGCGGCTGTAAAAGTCACTATCCAAGATCGCCTGCGTGAAAAAGTGGGCGAGTGTGCCGGCGAACTGGAAGGCATGTTTGATGAGTTTATGGAGCAAGGCGCTAAAATGAGCCCTAACTACAAACCCATCGCTACAATTCGCGGTATGAACATTGTGCCACAAATGATCAAGGACATTTCGAGTATTTGGCAACGAAAACTGCCCGAGCTTGAAGCGGCTGTTGACGGCAAAGACAAAGATCTAAACGAAGCGTATCGTCATCTTACCAAAAGCCAACTTCGAAACATGATCAAGTTTTGCGAAACAGTGATCAATGACTGTAATGCTTATGTTCAGATTAAAAAGGTTGAACGCAAGCCACGCAAGGTCAAGGCCATTACGCCCGAAAAACGTGCGGCCAAGTTCAAGCATCAAGTTGAGTTTGCTGATCTTAAACTTAAAAGTTTACCCCCATCCAGCTTGGTGGACAAAGGCGAAGCATGGTTGTATGACACTAAAAAGCGAAAGCTCATACATGTAGTAGCAGACTCGCATGTGGGAACATTTACTGTAAAAAATAACAGCATCATTGGATTTTCCACTACCGAAAGCCAACAAAAGACTGTACGGAAGCCGTCTGAAATTGTAAAAGCAATGGCCGCCGCAGGCAAGCCAGCCGCAAGAAAAATCTTCAAAGATTTAACTACCACTGAAACAGCATTTAACGGACGTGGCACAGAGAACTTGATCATCGTCAAATCTTGGTAAATAACTAGGAACGGAGTTCCTACATGGCCATTGAAGTTGAAACCAGTCTCAATACACTAAAGCAAAATCTCATTGAGTATGTACGCCTACAACTGGGCGCACAAATCATTGATCTTGAGCTGGATGCTGAACACTACGAAGCAGCTTACCAACGGACTATTGGTGTTTATCGCCAACGTGCGCAAAATGCTTATGAAGAAAGCTATAGTTTTCTAGAGCTGGTTGATGGCGTTTCCGTCTACGATTTGCCCCAAGAAATTGTACAAGTTAAACAAATATTCCGTCGAACATTTGGCAACTCACAAGGCCCGTTTGCGACAAACTTTGACCCATTTGCTCAAGCACAAATGAGCGTGTATCTAATGAACTTTAACGTATCGGGCGGCCTTGCTACTTACGATTTCTATAGCCAATATGTAGAGTTAGCCGCGCGAATGTTTGGTGGTTATATAAACTTTACTTGGAATCCAGTAACCAAAAAACTACAACTAATTCGTGATCCTAATGGCTCAGGTGAAAATGTTTTGCTTTGGTCTTATAACCTAAAACCTGAATTTAACCTGCTAAAAGACTTTCAAATTTCCCAATGGATTCGCGACTTTATGGTTGCTAACTGTAAAATGATCATTGGTGAAGCACGGGAAAAATTTGCGTCAATTGCTGGCCCGCAAGGTGGCTCCACACTAAATGGTGCCGCAATGAAAGCCGAAGGGCAAGCACAAATGGAATCACTGGTTAACGATCTTAAAAACTATGTTGATGGATCGCAACCACTGTCGTGGGTAATTGGCTAATGCGAGCTAGTGAGTTTGTTACCGAACACAAAATGGTTTGGACACGCAAAAAAACCTCTACTCGTGGTGGTGTTCCTGTCCTAAAATGGCGTTGTACCAGCGGCACTCGCCGCGGTCGGGTAGTGCCTACTCCTGCGGACTGTAGTGATCCCCCAGATATTGCCGCCAGAGAGCGTATGAAAAGAACTCGTGCTCGAACCGGCAAACCGGCTGCCCGACGTGCTGCTCGATCCAAAAAAATCAATACAGCCAGCCGTTTGATTCGCCGTTTGAACAAATATCGCTAGGCAAATATCAGTATTTCTGCTATACTACGTGTATGGCCGATTTGATGATTGATCTTGAGGGACTAGGTACTGGTCCTGACACTACTATTCTAACCATAGCAGCACAAAGTTTTGACCCCCTGGGCCACGGCTATTACGACCGCTTTTACTATGCTCGCATTGAACTAGAAAGTCAAACAGACCGCAATGTTGAGCAAGGCACTATTGATTGGTGGGCAACTCAACCGCTGGCTGCTAAAGACGAAGCATTTGGTGAAGAAGGTCGTATCCCACTTGATCAAGCACTGGATGAGTTGGGCAAGCTAATATGGCAAAGCAAACGTATCTGGGCGCAAGGTCCCACGTATGACATGAACATTCTTGAGCATGCATATAAGAGTTACGGCAAAGCACTACCTTGGCAGTTTTATGCTGTTCGCGACAGCCGCACGGTGTTTGGGCTGTGGCCCGAAATGCCCAAACCTCCCACAAGCCATCACGCACTCGAAGACTGCCGTAGGCAAATTGATTTGCTACAATTGACACTAAGACACTTGAATGTAAAGGAACTGGTATGATTATTGGCACTAGCGTGATCGTTAGTAAGCGAGTGTAGAGCAATACTATACATTATGATACAAATTATTAATGATACAATACGCATCAATGGTCGAGTCTATGGCAGTCAATTTTCCTTAGATGATCGAGAATTGCTACAGGATATTTTTAGTAACTACTACACAAATCAGCGTGTTATAATAAAAGCAACCGATGGTGAAAATTTAACATTGTTGGGTGTAGTAGATTTCTTTATACATTTATGTGATGCATACAATATTCCTTATGACAAAATTTATTTTGAAACTCAATCCAACATAATTGACTCTCGATTTAATACATCAAAGCGTCAACTCAGCATGTTTTGGAATACAAACCACTATGATACAAGTGCTACATTTTTACCGGAAAACAATGCTGCGTTTGTAGGATGTACAATTGGTAGATTTTCTACAGCAAGATTACGAATGCTTTATGAATTAGAAAAAGCCTTTACAAACGATACATATTTGATACATCATTTTGATATAAACCAAGTGATCAATTTTTATAAAAATACTGATAATTTATACGAGTCTGAAATAAATTGGTTAAAAACTCACACATTTAATATTGACTTGACTTTAAAATCTAATAATGTAACTGGGATGAACGGCTGGGAAAATTCAATAAAACATTATGGTGCCATTGCTCCAAATTTTTATATAGAAGTTGTTCCTGAAACACACGCATATAATAGTTGGTGGTTTACTGAAAAACTGGGAAAATGTTTGTTCACCGGCAAACCGTTTTTATTGGCAGCAGGACAACATAGCCTACAACGCATTCGCGACATGGGCTTTAAGACATTTAACAGCATAATCGACGAAAGCTACGACAACGAATCAACACCAGCATTGCGTACAAGATCAATTATCAACTCTCTTCAAGCACTATACACCAGTCCCAATAAACAAGCATTGATTAACGAAATGTATACAATTGGTCAACACAACAAATCAAATTTTAAATCTTTAATGAAAAAACAGTATAATGCGTAATGTAAATCACATGCTACAATTGATGCCAAGACACTTGAATGTAAAGGAACTGATATGAATCGGGCTGTGTTCATATCATTAGAAGGAGCATTTCCTAATGCTATTGAAGAATACTTACAAGATGCCATAAAAAAAATTGAGCGACGCCAAGCATCGGTGTTGTTCTGTTTAATGGCTACTGACTATTTTACTATTCCCGATAAAAAAGACGGTTTTAATTACATATTTGATGCTTTGCGGTTGCGTGGTGTTACTACTGTACTAGTTCTTAATACGTTTTATAAAATACAAGACTTGTCGGGCATTCGTGCTGACTGTGTTGAATTTATAAATTTTCAGTTATGGCGAAGCTACAACGAAATTATAAACAAAAAGAGCAGTACTGTTAACCCTGCGTGGAATGCTAACTCGTCGCAGTTTTTGTTTTTAACTGGCAAACCCGATCGGGAACATCGTGTACGATTGCTATGGAAATTAGAACAAGCAAGATTGTTAGATCAATGCTGCTGGAGTTTTTGGTATAACAAGAACAATCTAGATGCTATTAGAGAACTGATTCCCGAAGTGCCCGACGCTGAACTAGTATCCAAGTTAGATAGTTGGGAACGCAATCCTGATAATATTAACATGATTAAAAGAGGAGGGTCATTTCATTACGGTGGCATTCCATACGATGTAACATTGTTTTCTAACAATCGTTTTCGTGTAATATCCGAATCAGTGTATGGTAACACACTACCTCATGCTCCTTTTAATTATATGATAGGCGAAAAAACCTACATCAGTTTGCTCAACAGAATTCCTTGGATTATGGCTAGCCAGCCCGGAAGTTTAGCTTTCCTACGTAGCGAAGGATATGAAACATTCGACGAGCATTTATTAGAACCATACGATATGATTCTAAATGGTGAACAACGCCTTGATAGCATTGTAAATAACACTAGATTTTGGCTGCAGGAAATGCCCAATACTGAACAGATTAAGCAGAAGATTGAACACAACTTCCGTCGTGCTGTAGAACAAGCACAAGAATCTGAAAATGTATTAAAAAAACTAATTGATCAATTTAATATTCAAGCTCTCCCAGAACAACTGGCACCCACTGTAGACAAATGAGGATAATATGATTATTGGATTAGTAGGCTTTATTGGCACAGGCAAGGATACTGTTGCTGATTTTTTAGTAAATGTTCATGAATTTAGACGGGAAAGTTTTGCCGGCAGTCTTAAAGACGCAGTAGCACAGATTTTTGGATGGGATCGAACGTTGCTCGAAGGTCGTACCAAGCAATCACGAGCCTGGCGAGAAAAAGTGGATACATGGTGGGCTAAACGCCTTAACATGCCTAATTTAACACCACGATTGATGCTACAACTGTGGGGCACAGAAGTGTGTAGAGAAGGCTTTCACGATGACATTTGGGTTGCCTCTCTGGAAAATAAACTTCGCAATAGCCAAGACAACATAGTGATCACTGACTGCCGCTTTCCCAACGAAATCGCAGCCATTAAAAATGCTGGAGGCATGGTAGTGCGTGTGGTGCGGGGACCCGAACCTGACTGGTATCAGTATGCAATAAATGCCAACGCTGGTCCAAAAACAATTGGATGGTCGGTGGGCACAGAGCGCCTTAAAAAATTAAAAATTCATGCCAGCGAAACAGCGTGGATTGGCACTAAGTTTGATGCTATACTTGACAACAACGGCACAATAGATGAGTTGTGTAATCAAGCTACAAGTCTGGTAGTAAGTCACCAGGAGTCCATAGCGAATCCAGCCGATTGATTTCTACGGTACAATTTAAACATACAGTTCTTAAATTGTTTATGTTGGTGTTGTGTAAGTTGCCATCAACATGATACACTAGCGTCTGAGCCGAGTACTTGGATTTAAAACCACATCGATCGCATGTGGTTTTTTTCTTATAGCCTGCCGCTTGCCAACGAGCCACTGCTGGTTTAATACGACGTTTTTTCTTTATACAAGCGTCACAGCGTGTTCTATAGTGTGCTATACCGTCACGATAGTAGTTAACAGCACACGGTCGTTGACTACAAGCGGTGCAAATAGGTCTTTTCATGGTTTATTTACCAAAAAACCTTTGCCAAAGGGCAACATAATACTGGTTTTTGTTATTAGGTGCTAAATATTAGCAACTAGGAAAAGGACCATACCATGGCATTAACATCTCCAGGCGTAGAAGTAACGATCATTGACGAAAGTCAATACATCCCTGCTGCTACCAACTCAGTACCATACATTCTATTGGCAACAGCTCAGAACAAGGCCAGTGCAGCCGGAGTAGGCGTAGCACCCGGAACACTTGCTGCCAACGCCAACAGAGTATATTTAATTACAAGTCAGCGTGATTTAGCCGCTACATTTGGCAACCCATTCTTCTATAAAACAACCGCTGGTACTCCTATCAACGGTTACGAATTAAACGAATATGGATTATTGGCTGCTTATTCAGCGTTGGGTGCTAGTAACCGTGTTTATGTTCAACGTGCGGACATTGACTTAACTGAGCTAACAGCTTCGTTGTCACGTCCCACTGGTTCTCCCAATAATAACACATACTGGTTAGATACAACCAATTCACAATGGGGAATTTTTGAGTGGAATCAAACCACTGCTGCCTTTACAGTTAAAACTCCTATTGTAATTACTGATACAGCACAACTGGAAATTTCCACAACTGTTCCACTACAAACAGTGGGCAGCATTGGTGATTATGCTATAACTGCTACCAGTACATTTAATCCTGGCTACTACAAGCGTGGCGGCCCAACATCTACACAAACCAGTTCCACAACACTATCTGATCTGTACAACACATGGGTATTGGTTGGCAGTGACGATTGGAAAACAGCTTGGCCCACAGTAGCCGGTACATTGGCTCCAACTTCGCTAACAGAAGCCGACACATTTACTGTAAATGGATCAGTAATTACTGTTCCAGCTAGCCCCAACAACACAGTAACTGGTGTAGCTACAGCAATCAATGATGCTGCTATTACTGGCGTTTATGCCGCTACAATTGGTGGCAGATTGTACATTTATGCCGACTCGTCTGCTGGTACTACTGCCGGTGGATCTGTTACACTAGCCACTGGTACTGGTACACCGCTAACCACACTAGGTATGACAGCAGGTGAATCTTATGCTCCGGCTTTCTTGGCTGCACCTAGTTATCAGGCACCACGTTGGGGTTCTACACAAGCTCAACCTCATCCTACAGGCAGTGTATGGCAAAAGATTTCCGCAGTCAATCAAGGCGCAGCACTATCAGTTAAAAAATACAATGCTACACTAGGATTGTTTGTACAACAGGCCTGCCCATTATACCTAACTGAACCGGATGCAATTTATGCGTTAGACCCTAGCGGTGGTGGCGCAAATATTCCTGCCGGATCAACATTTGGTCGAGTTGATCCACTTTTTAATACTACCAGCGGCATTACAATATTTGAAAGATTTATTACTGGTGCTACTGAAATCACAGGTGATACTGACACTCCTGGTCCGTTTGTAATAGGAAACACATTTGACATTATTGCCACACAGCCTGGTACTGCTAACCTAACAACTGTTACAGCTGAATTGCTAGGTACAGATGTAGCTGACTTTATTGCCGCAGTTAGTGCTGCTAACATTCCTTATGTCAGTGCTACTACTAATAGTGCAGGCGCCATTGTTATGACACACGCTACTGGCGGTAATATTGTTTTGATTAATGGCACAGGAACTCCAGTTACTGCTGCTGGCTTTAACACCAGCGTCCGCGGAGTTAGCACATTCTATGCTAATGGAGCTCCGTCCGGATTAATATTAAGCAACTGGGTAACTGCTCCAACATTTACATATACTGCCAGTGACGATGCTCCTGATCAGGATCCTACAGATGGTACACTATGGTACTATAGTGCAACTGATCAAGTGGACATTATGATTCAGGATAACGGCACATGGCAAGGTTATCAAAACGTAACCAACGACGTTCGCGGTTACGACCTTAGCTTAACTAACGCTACTGGTCCTATTATCAGTGCTACAGCACCAACAACACAAACTGACGAATCTGAATCTCCATTGGTCTATGGTGACTTGTGGATTGACACTAGCGACTTGGAAAACTATCCTGTGATTAGTCGTTGGGAAAGTGTAAATGGTACAGATCAGTGGGTACCACTTGACAACACCGATCAAACCACATCAAACGGTGTGTTGTTTGCTGACGCTCGTTGGGCACCTAACGGAACTACAGATCCTATCACCGGCGACTTCCCCACAATCACCAGTTTGTTGACCAGTGATTACCTAGATTTGGATGCGCCCGAATCTACACTATATCCCCAAGGTATGCTGTTGTTTAACACACGCCGTTCAGGATTTAATGTTAAGAGCTTCCAAGTTAACTACTTTAACGCTGAGTCGTTCCCTGATGATACATTACCAGCAGAAAAAAATGCATGGGTAACAGCCAGCGGATTGAAGGCTAATGGTGCTCCGTACATGGGACGTCAAGCTCAACGTGCAATCATTGTTGCTGCACTCAAGTCAAGCATTGACACCAGTACTGATATTCGTGAAGAACAGCGTCAATTTAACTTGTTGGCATGCCCTGGATATCCTGAGCTAGCACCTAACATGATTGGCCTCAACAACGAGCGCTCCAATACAGGCTTTGTTATTGGCGATACTCCGTTGCGTTTAGACCCACAGGACATTCTAACATGGGCCAGCAACAACAACGGTTTAGGTTTGCCTACTGAAGACGGCCTAATCGCTGCTGACGAGTATATGGGTGTGTTCTATCCCAGTTGCCAAACAACTGATCTAACTGGTAGTGCCGTAGTAACAGCACCAAGTCACATGATGATTAGAACAATTATTCGCAGTGATGAAGTATCGTTCCCCTGGTTTGCTCCAGCTGGAACACGCCGTGGTGTAGTTGACAATGCACTGCAATTAGGTTATATCAACTCAACTACTGGCGAGTTTGAATCCTTAGGTGTACGTCAAGGATTGCGTGATGTATTGTATGAAAATTCTATCAACCCAATTACGTTTATTCCTGGTGTTGGTATTACTAACTTTGGTAACAAGACATCCACAACGCTTACCACCGCAATGGACCGCATTAACGTGGCACGCTTGGTGGCATTTATTCGTGGACGATTGGATATTATCGGTAAGCAATACTTGTTTGAACCCAATGATCAAATTACCCGCAATCAAATCAAGAACGCTATCGATGGCTTGATGATTGACTTGGTGGCCAAACGTGCTTTGTATGACTATTTGGTTGTTTGTGACCTGACTAACAACACACCAGCACGTATTGATCGCAATGAATTGTATGTTGATATCGCTATTGAGCCAGTTAAGGCTGTTGAGTTTATCTACATTCCAGTTCGTATTAAGAACACAGGAGAAATTGCTGGAGGAGCAGTTTAAAAGGGAGTGGAAACACTCCTTTTTTGACCAGACTCAACTAGCATAAATAACAGTATATAGGAGAATAGCAAATGGCCGTATCATCGCTAAGTAGAATGACAGTTCCTTTGGCCAGTGACCAAAGTGCTTCAACGCAGGGCGTGTTGATGCCCAAACTCAAATATCGCTTTAGAGTGATGTTTGAGAATTTTGGAGCCGCAAACAATGCAGCACCTGTAACAGAATTAACTAAGCAAGTAATTGATTTTACTCGTCCCAGTGTTGAATTTGCACAAATTGATTTGCCAATTTATAACTCAACAATTAAAATGGCTGGCAAGCACACATGGGCTGATGTTACATGCAACTTGCGTGATGACGCTGGTGCAAATGTACAGAAACTAGTTGGCGAACAACTACAGAAACAATTAGACTTCATGGAAATGGCGTCTGCTTCTGCTGGTATTGACTACAAGTTTATCACCAAGTTTGAAGTGTTAGATGGTGGTAATGGTGCAGTAGAGCCAATTGTGCTCGAATCGTGGGAGTTGTATGGTTGCTATCTAAAATCAGTAAACTACGGCGATGCCAATTATGGCACAAGCGAAGCAATGACCATTGCTTTGAACATCACTTTCGACAACGCTAATCAGATTATTGGCAGTGGTGTTGGTACAGCAGGAACGTTAGTTGGTCGTGCAGGAGACGTTGCTACTGGCGTAACTACTGGCGTCTAATGAGTTTTGGGCAAGACTTCCTAAAAGGTTTTATTGGCGATAACGGGTTAAGGGATTATGACCACGCTGATAAAACCTTTCGTACGAATGGATACGAACTTGCTCCTAGACTCAAGTTTTTATATCACACATATTTTAATTTAAATACCGCTGCTATACCATCATTGGATACTGATGCTATACCCAGTATCGGCCTGTCAGTAAAAACAATTGATTTGCCAAGTTATCAAATTTCAGTTGACACACTAAATCAATACAATCGTAAACGACTGGTTCAAAGCAAAATTGAATATCAGCCTGTACAAATTACTTTTAATGACGACGGCGGCGATTTGATACGTAATTTATGGTATCAATACTTTAATTACTATTACAAAGATCCCGTAAACAAATACGAAGGTATACCCAATACCAGTGGAACCAGCGGTAATCAAGCAACCACTCCAACTGGTTTTAGTTACAATAACAGCGACACTTATAATGACGATCGCTTTGTAAACGATTGGGGCTATGCAGGCGAATCATACTCTGATGGTACATTTAGTCAATCTGGAAAGCCAAAATTCTTTAAAGATATTAAAATTTATGGCTTGAATCAACACAAGTTTGCTGCTTATGTGTTAATCAATCCTATGATCACTGACTGGCGTCATGACACTTATGACTACAGTCAAGGTGGCGAGATAATGACGCACACAGTTACCATACGCTATGAAACTGTTAAGTATTATTCAGGTGCAATTGGTGCATCACGTCCAGATACTAATGTAACAGGATTTGCTGATCCCAATCGTTACGATCAAATTAGAAGTTCGTTGGCTCGCCCCGGAAGTCAGGCTACTGTCCTGGGGCAAGGTGGCTTGTTGGATGCTGGCGTGGGTATTATGGAAGATATTCAAGCATTGGCAAGCGGCCAAGGCAGCTTGGTTAATGTTATTGGTGGCGTACAAAAAGCTCTCAACGTCAACGCTACATTGAAGAAAAATTCAATTGGTGATCTTGTTAGAAATGATGCTAAGACTATAAAGCAGGATGTACTACGAAACAGCTTGCCTGGCGCAATGCGTAATGCAGCCAATTCTGCTAACAGTATGTTATTTCCCACTTCGCCCAAAGGAAAAACTGAATGAGCACCATTAATGCTCCAAACTACAACGTTGATCTCACTGTTCGTGTGTTTGACGATTTCTATGGCTTTGAGTCTGTAGTTCCAGTTAATGAGTGGGACGCTGTACTTTCTTATTTTAAATCGATCTACACCACAGAGTCTGCGGCTACAAACTTTACTACCGCCATATTCCGAGTGGCCAACCAGCAAGGCATATCGGCTATGTCATTGCTTGAGCAGATACAAACAGCATCGGGTCCCGCAGAGTTAGATATAACTATTGCTTATTATCTCAATGACTTGCGTAGCAATAGTACATTGTTGGGAGTATCAACCCCAATACAACCCAACTACTATCCCGCCCGTAATGTCCGAGCATGAGCAAGTTTGCACAAGGCGCCTACACCGTTAAAAACCCCGCCAAGTATGTAGGCAAGGGTATTCCCCGCTATCGTTCAGGTTGGGAATTGGCGTTTATGCGATTCCTGGACAACAACGAACACGTTATGCAGTGGGCAAGTGAATCTATACAAATACCCTATCGCAATCCAGTAACTGGCAAGCAAAGCATTTATGTTCCGGATTTTTTGATCACATACAAAACACGCCAGAATACCCTGGTTGCTGAGTTGATTGAAATCAAGCCCAAAAAACAAAGCATTATTGAAAGCAAAATGAGCAATCGAGATCGTATGGTCGTGGCTATTAACTACAGCAAGTGGGATGCGGCCACCAAGTGGTGCAAACGCAACGGTCTAACCTTTCGTGTTATAAATGAGCACGATATGTTCAAGAACGGTAAAAATTAAGCTCACCTGAGCCGTTAATACGGTAAATACAGTATGCGCAAATTAGAAGAACTATTCGACCTGCCTCCAAGTACAGCGGACTCAGATGAACCCGTGGTTTCAATTGATGAAACCAAGCAGGCTATAGCTGAAATTGACAGTACTATAGACAAAATTGATGCTGCATTACCGTCTGTGCGAGGACTGGAATCAAGCGATGGTGAAATGGATGAGCTGGCTACAAAAGCTACTGACACATTCAACGATTTGATGGACCTGGGCATGCAAGTAGACAGTCGCTATGCCAGTGAAATATTTGCTGTAGCCGGCACAATGTTAGGACACGCACTAACAGCTAAAACAGCTAAAATGAACAAGAAATTAAAAATGATTCAGCTACAGTTGCAAAAAGCCAAGCTGGATCTTGACAAGGAAAAAGTCAACAGTAAGGATGACTCTGTTGAAATAATTGAAACTGCCGAAGGGCAGGTGTTAAGTCGCAACGATTTGCTTGAACGGCTAATCGGCGCTCGGGACCAAAAAAGTAAACAAGCATAAATATTGTATAGGGATTAATCATGAAACATTTCAGAGAATATTTGTTAGAAAATGAGCGAGTATACAATTACCGCATTAAAATTGCCGGTGATGCTCCTAAAGACTTTGTTCGAGCTCTTGAAGAAAAACTTCAACAGTTTGACGTTGTTAAAATTTCTTCGCCCAAGACCACACCAGTAATGGCACGGTTAGCGGACTTTCCAGAAATTAACAACGAAAGCTGCACACACGTTGATGTAGAGTTTCGCTATCCAGCTATTGAGCCGCAGATTCGTCAAATAGCACAGCTATTGGGCTTGGATCCTAATCGTGTGCGTATGCTCACTGTGCCTTACGAAGACAGCAATGACAAATTAAATGCTGACATGGCAGCACAAAACAAGGATCTGTTGAAGTCTCCTTATCCTGCTCCCGATGCTGAACAAAAAGCCCTAAGCAAAGATTACTCTGCTGCACCTGATGATCACGCAGTATTGAAAAATGCATATCGCAGTGATTTCACTGTAGCCGGTGGTAAGACACCACCTGCTGTTACCACTAACAGTTTACCTATGGGAAATACAAGTCCCATGTCAAAGGTCAAGAGACCACCGAAGCCAGCAACTGGTTACAACCCAAGAGGATAATACAATGAGTTTTTTCTACAACCTAAATAAAAAATTTGCCGAGCTGGCAAAAGAACAAGAACAATCGCAGCCGGTTGAACAGGCCAAAACAAGTGAATTCAAAAAGATTGTCGAAGATAGTGAAAAGTGGATTCAAAAGACCGGTGTTGAAAAAAATAAAGGCGGCTTGCATCGTGCATTGCATGTGCCACAAGGTGAAAAAATTCCTAAGGCCAAAATTGAAAAAGCCACACACAGCAAGGACGCACATCTCCGTCACATGGCACAATTTGCTCAAAATGTAGCAAAGGAAGGCATGGCTGAAGGTGATATGGAAGAAGGTAATGAGTTTTCTGGAGAGTTAGCCAAGGCTAAATCTCAACACAAAGATTCGTTTAGTGTTGACGGTAAGACGTATCCTGTCAAAGAAGAAGGCATGAGCGACAAAGAAAAAAGTTTTGCCGCATTGGCTGAGCCCAAAGACAAAATTACTTTTGCTGACAAAATTGCCGGTGCTAAAAAAGAAGTTGACGAAATGTTAGGCGACGTAGCTGCTGACGCTATGCGTAATGCTCTTAATAAAGTTCGCGAAATCGAACATGATGATGTTGAAGAAGGTTGGGACGACATGGAGAAGAGCGTTGAAAAACGCCGCCAAGATATTTCCAAACTAAAAACCGGCGACAAGATGGCCGGCCATAAACACGACATTGAAAAAACAGCTACTGGCATGAAAGTTACACGCCGTGTGCGTCCCGATGGCATTAGCGTTGGTGCTGATGAAGAACCATCAGCTGACGGTGAAAAACGTGGTCGTGGTCGTCCAAAAGGAACTGGCGGTAAGATGGGTGCCAAAGGACCGTCTGGTCGTTCTAAACTAATGACTCGCGAAGACGACGAGTATGATGACGAAGCCGGAATGGCCAAGCAAGATTTGTCGCAGGCCAAAGATGCAGCCGAAGAGTTGCGTAGTATTTTGGCTTCGGATGAAAACTTGCCAGAATGGGTACAGGCAAAAATCACTAAAGCTGTTGATTATTTAGATACAGCTCGTGACTATATCAAGTCTGAAAAAGATGGCGAAGAAGAATTAGACGAAAAAGCAGTTAGCAAAAAGCAACAACGCTTTATGGGCATGGTTCATGCTGCACAAAAAGGTGAAAAACCTGCCAGTAAGGAAGTGGCCAAAGTTGCTAAGGATATGAAAAAGAAAGACGCCGAAGACTTTGCCAAGACCAAGCACAAAGGCTTGCCTGAGAAAGTTAAAGAAGAAGGCGCCGAAAAAGAAGCCACACCCGAGGAAGATAAACCAAAGAAATCCAAAGGTGGAATCAAGTTTGGTAAAGGTGTTTATGAAGAACTAGATTCAAAGCTAGAGCAGTTAATCACTGAGTCGATGAATTTTGACTTTCATGTAGGTCAAGGTCCCAATGGTGGCAACCAGAAAAGTCTTACTATTAACGCTACTGATGAAGATGCTGAAAAACTAGCTGATCTACTACGCTATGCTGGCATTGGTTCTGCTGAAGCACCTGCTGCCGACAACGCATCATGCCCAGTATGCGGCGAAAGTGCGTGTGGTTGCGAAGCTGTAGAAGAAGACCTTGCTAACTCGCCTAACGTTGAAGTACAAGACACTGAGTTTATGACTCAGACTATTGCAGGCGGCCTAAACAAGCCTAAGTCAACTGGTCAAACAACTACACCTGTTATTGCAAGTCAGTTGCGTAGACAAGTTAGCATGGAAGAAAGTGTCGAACTTGAGCGTAAGTTGTTCGACTTATACAAACAGTTTGGCAAATCATAATTTATAAATTATGAGAGCAAGCGAATTCATTACTGAGGGCCAACGTAGGACTCACAGGGCTCACGCTCGCCATGAATTCGAGCGGGCACACCCTGGCCTGATTGGTCCCGAATCTAAATCAGACACATACTGGGGACGTTATTATGATCACTATCGTGTGGCTGTGCTTGCTGGCATGGATTTAGAAGAACTTGAAGATGCCGACGATATCAATTTCTTTGGCAACGTACCTATTTTCAGTGCTTATACTGAACACGATCGCAAAAAATTGCTGGCCATCATGAAAAAACTAGACATGAATCCCGGCGATAAAATTGGTAACGGCAGCCACGAAACTGATGATACCAATACGGTTAGTCCTGTAAAATCATTCCGCGGTTACGCTAGATAGCCATGTGCATAATAGTCGCCAAATACTTCCCGGGAACAGGGTGGGCTGGTGCTAAGAACCGCGACCGCAAATACACACCTGAATTAGATTTCATTGAACAAGAAAAAGACGGCGTGGGTCGTATGATGATGCATGACTTGGTCACTGGCTATATGGAAGGCATCAACAGCAATGGTATCAGCATATTAAACACCAGCTTAGATGTGTTTGACGATGAACCAGACGTTACAGCAGGAAAAACAAAAAACAGTCCCGACGGCAAAATTATTGCTGAAGCATTGTTGCAAAGTAATGTTAAAAATGCAGTCAAACTATTGCTCAAGCACAAGTTAGTGGGATGCACTATGGTGTTTGATCAAAACACCATGTATCTAATAGAAGCATCTGATCAAGATGGCACTCGCCCCTACAGATACTATGTTAAAAAAATACCCAATGATGAAATTGTAGTAAGAACCAATCACGGCTTATGGATGCCCTGGTCAGGATTTCAACGCTCGTCAAAAAACAAACAAGAAGTTCTAGATCGTATCAGCAGCGAAGCAAGATTTTTGCAAGCTCAAGCAGTTGTAGAAAACGCAACTAAACCTGAAGATCTAGTTGATGGATTATGTCAAGTGTATATCAATCATCCGCAGCTAAATATAATGAGAACCAGTACTGAGGCAAACAAATATAGAACTACTAGCCAGCAGTTGTGCGTACCAAAAGAAAAAACGCTATACTGCCGTCCTGTAAGTAGTCATGTAAAGTTTGATTTCTGGGGATTGAATCAGCCTAATAATAATGTATGGGTTGAAATACTGGGCAATAGAGAACTATGGCAAAACACCAAAGGTGACCCACCGTTTGGCCATATGAAGTTAAAGGATTTATAATGCGAGCAAGTGAATTCGTTACTGAAGATTGGCAAAAGGTTAATAAAAAAGACAAAACTGATGGCATGAGTAAAAAGGCCGTTGCTGCTTATCGTCGCGAACATCCTGGTAGCAAACTAAAAACTGCTGTAACTACAAAACCCAGTAAACTAAAAAAAGGCAGTAAAGATGCCAAACGCAGATCAAGTTATTGCGCTAGATCTGCAGGCCAAAAGAAAATGCACAATATTGACTGTTCTAAAACACCTGACAAAGCAATATGCAAAGCACGTAAGCGTTGGAACTGTTAATGAGAGCACGAGAATTTATTACAGAAACCACATACGGCAGTGCCGCTGATGTTCCAGCATCTGGTAAAAAAATGCCCAAGTCGCAGCGTTCTGCACTAAAGGGTTTGATCAGCTTGCCCGATTTAAGTCAAAACAAGCAAGGCGGCAGCCCTTACACACAATGGCGCTTTGGCATTGCTATGGCAGGCGCTCCAGATTATCCTACAGATCCTGCTGGTGCTACTGCTGGAGACCCACTTCTGGCCACTTACACAGATGAAGAATTAGCCATTGTTAATTCGGCTGCAAAAATGGTTGGCGCGGGCCGTATTAAAAAACTTACTGACAATAGAAGCCACGAAGCCGATTGGATACAAAAAAACAGTCCCGTGAAACCGTTTAAGGGTTATCCACGATAGCCGTGAAACCCGTACTGATACTTCAGCATCAAACTCCTGACCGGCCCGCATATTTGAAAACGTGGTTGGATCACCACAACATTGTTTACGAAACACGTAATGCTGGTGCTGGAGATGAATTCCCATCTTCCATTGAGCC
>Ga0222714_10000338_pt1 | contig 56218 bp, 46 predicted proteins | sample C33_3DmetaG_FD_165048 | JGI IMG/M metagenome (GOLD analysis project Ga0222714, IMG submission 165048) | Estuarine water microbial communities from San Francisco Bay, California, United States - C33_3D | ecosystem: Environmental > Aquatic > Marine > Unclassified | place: USA: California... | reverse complement strand
AAGGGCAAGACAATGAAGGTGGGTCACCTGAAGGTGGATTTGAGGGTGCTGGTAGACCAACCGAAGGTGGTACTTATGGAACTGACCAAAACTCATTTGGTAGAAATCCGTTAGGTAAGAATGATGGGATTGGTAGAGAATCAACATTCCACAATTTCAGAAATACACCACTCGCTTCAGAATCAAGTAATGCACTAAAAGCGTCTTTGAAAAAGAAGAAGATTAAAACGAGTTCAATCATTACCGAATCTTTAAAAGAAGAGTCAAATCGTAAGGATGTTGGTATGTTGGATGAGTCAAACTTATTGGATGAAACAATTTAAGTATATTTATAAAGTAGAACGATAATTAGAAGGTTTAGGATGAGTAAACTTAAACATAGCAAGTTTAAAAATACAGGTATCTTATTTGAATTACTTGTAAGACAAATCGCTTCCGACACATTAGCCGGTAAGGATTCTCTTGCGTTAGAAATCATCAAGAAGCACTTTAAGAGAGGAACTGAACTTTCTAAAGAGTTGAAGATGTATCAAGCTCTTACCAAAGAGAACTTTGATTCACAATACAAAGCACAAGAATTTGTTAACATCATTCTCCAAGAGAGAGGTAACTTAAACGAATCTATTCTCCGTAGACAAAAGTATAACTTGATTAAGTCAATCAAAGAATCATTTGTTATGGAAGATTTCTTCAAGTATCGTGTAAACAATTATCGTGAGATGGCTTCCGTATTCAAGATGTTTGAACACACTCAATCAGTATCTCCAAAGGAGTATGTTGATTGTAAGAACACAATATTGGAAACCATCACTAAAAAAGATGTTGAGATTGTAACCGAAGCTACTGACAAGGAATACGCATCACAACCTAAAGAGGTTCGTATGTTGGCGTACAAGTTCTTGATTGATTCGTTCAATTCAAAATATACAAACCTTTCTGAATCACAAAAGACAATCCTTCGTAACTACATCAACAATGTTGACAATTCAGACAAGTTAAGAAAGTTTGTCCTTTCAGAAGTTAAGAAATTAAAAACCGAATTTGGTAAATTGAAAATCGGTGATAAGGTTACTCAAATCAAATTAAATGAAACTGTAACCCTTATTGATAATATTACAGCATCTAAAGTTATTAGTGAGAACCAAGTGCTTTCACTTTTAAGATACCACGAACTTTTGCAAGAGTTAAGAAAGGGTTAAGATATGTCTAAATTCTTAATGGAACAATTGGAATCAAAATTTAAACAATTCGAATCTGAAGAGGAATTGGAAGAGGCGAATGTCACCGGAAATATGGATGGTGGTGCTGGTCCTATTAAGACCCCTGCTGCTTTTGCAAAAAGTCAAGATGAGGATGATTTAGACCCAGACCATATTGAAGTATTGGGTTATAAAAAATCTAATAAATCAAAACAAAACTTTGAGTCCATTTCTAAAATGGAAGCCAGGTTAGAAAATTTAATTGAAGCTACATATAGAGCTTACAAAAAAGATGAGTCAATGTCCGCCAAGAAAAAGGTGAACCTTGCTATCAAAGAAATCAACCGCAAGTTGTACGAAGTAGAACAACTCGTAAACCAAAACACCAAATTGAAAATGGAAGTTGGTGTAGACCAAGGTCAGTTTTGGGAATCAACAAAAGTTCGTTTCGGAAAGATTTCTGAAAGAATGTTAAAGATTTCTCGTAAGATTAAAGAATTAGGTTCATAAAATGGGATGTGGTTGTAACAAAAAGAAAATTAACGAGAACCTTGAAGTCCAAGACCTTGAGGATATCAGATTGATGATTCGTAGAGAAATCGCACGAATCTTTTTTGATTTATATCGTAAAAGACAAGTTTGGGAGAAATAATGAAACAATTGTTAATGGATGTAATGGTGTTCGAGGTAACACCTACGATGTTACAAGAGGCCCAAGAAAAAACTGGTCGTTTCTTGGTTAGTGGTGTATTGCAGAGAGCAAACGCCAAGAACCAAAATGGTAGAGTATATCCACGAAATATCCTCGAACGAGAAGTCGAAAAGTACAAGGGTCGTGAAATCAAAGAGAATCGTGCTTACGGAGAACTCGACCACCCTGAATCTGCCGTTGTAGAATTAAAGAATACCTCACACATCGTTCGTGATGTTTATTGGAAGGGTGATGATGTTGTAGGTACAGTTGAAATCTTAAACACACCTGCCGGTAACATCCTTAAAGAACTCATCAAAGCCGGATGTACGGTTGGTATCTCTTCAAGAGGGATGGGTTCAGTAAAACAACTTGGTGAAGACACGGTTGCAGTTGAAAACGACTTTGATTTGATTTGTTGGGATTTTGTATCCAATCCATCAACTCACGGAGCGTTCCTACGACCAACTAATGAAGGTGTAATCAACGAATCGGTTATCGCTAAAAAGAATACTTATAAATACAAGAAAGCCAACACCATTATGAGAGATATCATTTGTGAAGTTGGTGGATATTGTGAATGTGACTTTGGAGTATAAAAATGAAATTAAAGAACTTACTTAAAGAATCTCAAAACCTCGATTACCGTAGAATGAACATCGGCGAGGAAGAGCAAGAAAAGGGAATGACCAACGAAGAGAAAAGAGCATTCGTTGAAGCCGTTGGTGCTTATCGCCAATTGGGTGAGATGATTTCCCACAAAGGTAACTTGGCCGAAATCCACGAGTCAATTAAAAAGATTGTTGAGAATGCAAATTCATTGACTCTTAAAGAAACTGGTGATTGGTTTGATAAAGTTACAGTTCAAAGACATATGAAATCTATGAACGAATCTTACAAAGTATTCTCTAACTCTATCAAAGAGGTAGTTACCCTTCAACAAAGAATGGAATCTGCTTACGATGAAATCGGTGAGGTTCTTGGTAAATACTACGAAATCAAAGAAGGTAACGAGTTTGGTGCTGCAAGAGCTAAAGCTATCGCAGCCGGTGAAGAAGAGTTCGAAGTTGATGGTAAGAAATATAAAGTAACTTCCGTTGACGCAGATGACAAAGAGAACGCAAAAGAATTTACCAACGAAGAAGAAACTCGTGAAACCGAAGATGGTAAACTATACAAAGTTTCAGATGCTCAACTTGAAGATGAAGAAGTAGAAGCTGACCACGAAGAAAAAAGAAGAGAGTTTCATAATGAACCTTCTTTTGAAAAGAACGAATCAGTAAACGAAGTTAAATACCCAGTTGCTGTTGCCGAATTCAACAAAGAGTTAATCAAACACCCAATGGTAAAGAAGGCCGCTCAACACTACAAGAAGACCCCCGCCGATATCGTAAAGGTATTACAACAAAGATTGTATACAAAGGGTGATAAAGCCGGTAACACCAAAGAGGTTTACATCGACTTTAAAGATACTGATAGTGGAATCGTTATCAAACACAAAATGAAATTTAACGAATCTAAATCAATGAAACTTACAAGTTTATTGAAAGGCAAGTAATGAACGAGATGGACATCCTCCAAGACCTATCTATTGAATTTAACAATATGATTAAAAAGAACTTGGGTAAGATTAAGAAATTATCTCCAGCAAAACAAAGAGAGTTGGGAAAATTACTTTCAATGTTTAAGGATGGGTTAGATACCCTATCGGAAGGAACTTACGAGTCGGTTAACGAAGCAATGTCTAATAAAGCACCAAAAATGTATATTAAGTATGCAGCGGTTGTTAAGAAAATTAGAGAACTTGAAGATAAACAAAAAGAATTGGCTCAACCATACTTTGATGCTAGAAGTAAAGGTGATTCTGTAAAAGAAAAATCTCAACTTGAATTAATGAAAAAAAATCAAGCCGAGTTAAATTCTTATAGAAGAAACTTAAAAAATATTGAAGATAAATACATAAATGCTATGGATTATTTTCCTGGTGAATAATTTTTAAAATATAATTTATTTAAAGAAGGTTTGGATATTCCAAACCTTTTTTGTATATTTGTAGTTATGAATGGATTTTTATCTGTATTAGATACACGGAAGAAAGAATGGCAAGCCCGAAAGAGGTGGTGGATACAAAAATACAACATCCAATCGGAACTTGGTAGAGAGGATACTATATCCAAATCAAGGTTTTGGGATGATAATACTGTATCTATATTTGACGCTACTTTATGCGAAACCATCTACACTTCATTCATACCACCATCAGGTTCAGTCCTTGACCCATTTGCAGGTGGAAGTGTTAGGGGTATTGTAGCCGAAGAGTTGGGTTTCAAATATACAGGTATAGAACTATCCAAGGAACAGATAGACGCAAACAAACTCCAATCCAATAAACCAACTTGGATTTGTGGTGATAGTGAAGAAGTATTAGATACACTACAAGACCAATATGATTTGATATTTACTTGTCCACCATATCACGACTTGGAAATATATTCCGATAATCCAAATGACCTATCCAATATGGGTTGGGATGAGTTTCTTATGAAATATAAATCAATCATCCAAAAGTCATACGATAAACTAAAAGACAATAGGTTCTTTATTATTGTTGTGAGTGAGATACGAGATAGGTTGACTACTGGCAACTATAAGATTGGTAAGTATAAGGGATTCGTACCATCTACTATTAGAATTGCCGAAGAATGTGGGTTTCACTACTATAATGATGTTGTGATGATAAATGGGTCACAACAGGCGGGAAAAATGTCCAACCTATATTTCAATCGTAATAGAAAAATACCATCAACCCATCAGAATGTTTTGATATTTATAAAGGGAAACCCAGACCTAGCTACTGAAGACATTCAATGGGATGGTACTTATGTTTGTGAGATAGATGGTAAGAAGTATAAGTCATATAGAGAAGCGGCGATAGATATTGATTCTAATATATTGGTCGCATCTGAAGTAGAACGCCGGTGTAAATCGCTAAAATACAAATATAAAAATTGGAATATAATTGGTGTTGATAAAAAACCAGACATACAATATGAAATTGATGGCGCGTTATTTCAATCACCATCACAAGTAGTAAAGGTTATAGGAAATATTACGGAGGTTAATGTTAAAACTTGGGTGAATTCGAATTCACCCAATTGGAAACATTGGAAACGCGTCTTTCCAAATGACTATGATGTATCCTATGATGAAATGGAAAACACTTGGTTAAATTTTATAAGATTTGAATTGAATACAATTAGTTGTGATGGAATCGAATTTAAAACAATAAAAGAAGCCGCGACACATTTCAATTTATCATCTGAAAGAATTCGCCAAAAGTTAATTTCAGATGAGTATGCCGATTATTTCTATCTTGATTAAATTTATTCCCATATTTATAAACGGATGTTACAAAAGTAATGTCCGTTTTTTTATTTAAAATAAATCTATGGAAGAAAACCAAAAACAACACGAAGGTCGTAACAACAACGACAAAAAGAAAAAAGCACCAAGACAAGAGATGTATCTCTATGGTCACGCTAATGGTGTTAAAGTTATCAACAACAATGTGGAAGCCGCTATTAGAGCTTGGAAACGCATTATGAAAGATAGTGGAATCATTGAAGCTATCAAAGATAACAAAGAGTACAAGAAACCAACTACGGTAAGAAGAGAAAAGAGAAATCTTGCTTTGAGAGCGGAGTGGGTTCGTAGACGCCGTGAGGAATAAATGGTAAACACTCTATTGTTTTAAAAAAAGTTCCCATATTTATTACTAAAAATACCACCCCTTAATGGGTGGTTTACTTATTTGAAAAGTATTATATTCTATTAAGATTCCGAATAATCTTATTATCCCAAAAGTTAATTTAGGAGAAAAACAAATGAAATCAGATTTGTTAAAAGAAGCAATCGCTGATGCCAAAGCCGTTAAGGAAACTGCATTAGCAAACGCTAAAATGGCTCTTGAAGAAGCTTTCACACCAAAACTTCAATCTATGTTATCTCACAAACTCGCTGAAGAGTTAGAAGATGAAGAAGAAGTATCTGAAGAAGATATGACCGCTGAAGTACCCGCAATGGAAGAAGAAGAAATGTATTCTGAAGATGAGATGGGTTCTGAAGAGGAAGTATCTGAAGAAGATATGACTGAAGAAGGTGAAGAAGCTGAAGAAGAGATGGCCGCCGAAGGTGAAGACGCTACAGAGATGGGTTCTGAAGAAGATGGTGAAGAGTACGACTTGACCGGTGCTGAAGAAGAAGACACCGAAGAAGATGAACTCGACCTCGAATCAGTAATCGCTGAGTTGGAAGCTGCACTTGAAGGTGACGATGAAGAAGTTGTATCTGAAGAAGATGAGTTGGAAGATGCTGAAGCTGAAATGGGTATGGACCTTGATGGTGATGCCGAAAAAGGTGAAGAAGTAACTGAAGATGAAGAAGAATTAGACATCAACGAAATCATCCGTACCTTGAAGGAAATGGCAGATGAAGAAGAAGTAACTGAAGAAGAAGAAGTAACTGAAGAAGATGAAACCGCTGCAGAGTTGGAAGAAGCTTATAGAGTTATCACATCTTTGAAGAAGACAATCAACGAAGTTAATTTGTTGAACGCTAAACTTCTTTACACCAACAAGTTGTTCAGAACTTTCGATTTGAACGAAGGCCAAAAGATGAAAGTTATCGAGAACTTCGATAGAGCTGCATCTTTAAGAGAAGTAAAATTGGTTTACGCTACATTGGGTGAAAACTTGAATGTTGCTCGCAAACCTAAAACAGTTGTTAAAGAATCACTCGCTTCTAAACCTACAAAGTCAAGCGCACCAAAGAAAATCATTTCTGAAGGTACTGCTGTAGCTGATAGATTTAAGAAGTTAGCTGGTTTAATTAAGTAAATTTAAAAAACCTAAAGAAAAGGATTAATAAGATGAACACAAATTCTTTATTAAATGAATCTGCTGGTTTCAACAAAAAAATGGCTGACGAAGCTAAAGGCCTCGTAGCCAAGTGGGAAAAAACTGGTCTTTTGGAAGGTATTTCTACCGATTTCGAAAGAGCTGGTATCGCCACTTTGTTGGAAAACCAAGCAAAGCAATTAGTATCTGAAGCTTCTGCTACTGGTACTTCTGCAAACTCTGAAGAGTGGGCTGGTGTCGCTCTTCCATTAGTACGCCGTATCTTCAGCGAAATCGCTGCAAAAGAGTTCGTTAGCGTACAACCTATGAACTTACCTTCTGGTCTTGTATTCTACTTGGATTTCAAGTATGGTACTGAACAAGCCGGTTTCACTACTGGTGCTGGTAAAAACTCACAAGCTGACTCTGTATTCGGTGTTACCGAAACTGCTGACCAAGCTTCTGGTGGTTTGTATGGTGCTGGCCGTTTCGGTTACACTATCAACCAAACTTCACAAGCTTTGGCTTTAGCTGCCGCTGATGCAACTGACAAGTTCACTACATCATCTTTAGCCGTTGCTAACTACGATTACGATACTGCTTGGTCTGCTTCAGTATATGGTCCTGGTGTTGTTGCTGGTGACGAGTTCTTCGTAGTTCAAATGTCAGCTTCTCGTGACCTTGATGGTTATGATGCTGAAGGTGTAAAAGCTTTCGTATTGTCAGGTTCTGGCGTTACTACTTACAACCAATTCACTAAACTCAACGCTGCTGGTTTGTTGACTATGGTTGCTTCAGTATCAGGTGTTGCTGGTGACATCAATGGTGTTTACTACCAAAAGCAACCAACTGACATCACTCGTGGTGATTTCGAACAAACTACCGCTGGTTTTGGTGCTAACCCTGAAACTGACTTGGGTATTCCTGAATTGAATGTTGAGTTGAGAAGTGTACCTATCGTTGCTAAGACCCGTAAGTTGAAGGCACAATGGACTCCTGAATTCGCTCAAGATTTGAACGCTTACCACTCAATTGACGCTGAAGCCGAATTGACTTCAATGTTGTCAGAGTACATCTCTCAAGAAATCGACCTCGAAATCTTGGATATGTTGATGGAGAACGCCTTAACTACTGGTTACTGGTCTGCTCGTATCGGTTACTCTTGGAATGGTACTGGCTTCACATCTTCTGGCTTGAACGCCGCAGTTGAGCGTTACACTCAACAGCAGTGGTTCCAGACATTGGGTACTCAACTTCAGAGAGTTTCTAACCAAATTCACGCCAAGACAATGCGTGGTGGTGCTAACTTTATGGTTGTTTCTCCTGATGTAGCTACTGTATTGGAATCTATCCCAGGTTTCGCTGCAAGTGGTACTGGTAACGAAATGAAGTTTGCTATGGGTGTTTCTCAAGTAGGTTCGTTCGCTAATCGTTACGAAGTTTACAAGAACCCATATATGCAAGAAAATGTTATCTTGATGGGCTTCAAAGGTTCACAATTCTTGGAAACTGGTGCTGTATACGCTCCTTACATTCCTTTGATTATGACTCCTTTGGTATACGACCCAAAGAACTTCCAACCAAGAAAAGGTGTGATGACTCGTTACGCCAAGCAAATGGTTCGTGGTGAGTTCTACGGTAAAGTATATGTTCACGGTTTGGAAATCTTCTCTTAATTGAGAGATTAACATAATCTTTACTAAAGGGGGTCGATTTCGACCCCCTTTTTTATTACCCATTGGATACTTATATTAAACAATGTTACACCCCTCAACGGAAGGAAATATATGGCTGCAGAAAATGTAGAAAAGAGAGTACCAAAGGGTGATATTAAATTCTCACTCTCCCTATCAGAAGAACAAAAAGTTGCAAAATCACAAATCCTCCAACATCCATTTAATTTTGTATTAGGAAAGGCCGGTAGTGGTAAAACCTTACTCGCAGTTCAAGTTGCGTTGGATGCGTTCTTTAAAAGACAAATAAATAAAATCATTATAACAAGACCAACGGTTTCAAATGAAGATAACGGATTCCTTCCCGGCTCACTTGAAGAAAAATTAGAACCTTGGTTAGTTCCAATCCGTTCCAATATGAGAAAGGTTTACAATAAACCTGATGTTTTGGATAGAATGGAAAAAGATGAAAATGTTGAGTTAGTATCTCTCACTCACTTTAGAGGTAGAACATTTGATAACGCAATTTGTATTGTGGATGAATTCCAAAATTTAACTAAACAACAACTTGCAATGGTATTAGGTAGATTGGGTAAAGGTTCTACTATGATTCTCACAGGCGACCCTCAACAAATTGACTTGAAGTTTTCAAACGATTCAGCAATCCACGAAGTTCCGAAATTAAAAGATTCGAGATATGTATATACAACGACTCTTAAAGACAACCATCGCCACGAAGCGCTTGATGAGGTCTTGAAATTATTGTATTCGTACCAATAAGTTCCGAAGAAAATCTTACTATTTATATAGTGAGGTAAAGTATTTAATTATCGGAGAAATCAATGCCATTTGACTACACGGGTTCATTTAGTGGTTCTTTTACAGGAGATTTAACATCAACAAATGGTGTTGTGTCTTCATCAGCGCAAATTAATTACACGCAAATTCAGAATAAACCAACCACTATTTCAGCTTTTCAAAAAAATTCTATTGTAGCAAACACCTACTTTAGAGAAAATACATTCCCATCGGTGTCAGCATCAATTGTTGACCGAATCGTAAATTTAGAAAATGGTACTGATTTAGACCAACAAACACTTTCTTTTAACTCATCTACAAATGCGTTAACCATCTCAAATGGTAACTCCGTAGACCTGTCATCTCTCGCCGGTGGCGGTGTTGGTGGTTCAGGTCTGGCAATCACAGCATCTGATGAAGGTAGTGTTCTTTCTGAAAATGTTCGTAGTATCGATTTTGTTGGTAATGCTGTAACCGCAACTAATAGTGGTAACGCTATTACGGTGACAATCAATACTGGTTCTGCTGGTGTTTCTACTTGGGATGATTTGAGTGGAAAGCCAAGCGGATTGGTGTCATCATCAACCCAAATAGAATCCGTAATTACTGATTCTTATATTTCAGCATCTGCTGTAAGAAGTGGGTTTGGTGGTGGTACATCTGAAACCGCATCGTATGTTCAAGGGTTGTCTGATTTTGATGGTAATAGAACTGTATCAAATACAAATTTACCATCCGGCATCTACAATGTAAATTTCGGAACAAGTGGTTCGCTTGCTAATTTTATTGAGAAGGTATTTTTCCCAAATAGTGTTCCTGTAATCACAACCACCGGATTTACAATCCAAGAATTTGTAACGAGTGGTTCGGTTGTGGGTACTGTATCTGCGACTGATGCGGAAGGTCAATCTATCACATTTAGAACATCAAGCGGTTACACCTCTGACTTCTTCAGAATTTCAAGTGCAGGGCAAGTAACATTAAATACAAAGTCAACTTCTTCGATGAACACCGACAATACACCGGGGTCAGGTTCACATCCATTCTTGATTGAAGCGGTTGATACATTTAATGGTGTTGATTCTAAAACCATTTACATTCGTGTTAATCCTAATACCGCTCCTGTTTGGAGGCAAACTTCAATCGCGGGTTCGGTTATCTCAAGCTATACTGCTTCACTCAACGAAAACTCAACTGCTGGCGCCAAATTCACGGTTTACTTTACGGATGCAGAAAGTGATACACTTGTTGTAAATACAGGGTCAATCCCTTCAGAGTTTTCCGCTACTGTTAATGCTACAAATGTAGTAATTAGTCAAGCTACCGCCTCATTGGATTATGAAAATACTACAAGTTACTCATTTACAATGACGGTTGAAGATGAACACTATACATCCGGTGATGACTCTACCACAATTACATCCTTGCCAATTTTAATTCAGGTTGTAGATAATGTTATTCCAGTTGTAAATGACCAAACTTTAAGTTCTATAAATGAAAATTCTTCAGATGGAACAACTGTAGGAAGTATAACCGCTACTGATTCGGAAGGTGATACAATCACATTCTCTAACTTTACTTTAGTAAGTGCTTATTTGAATAGTGTTGGTACTAATATCACATCTTCATTGGGTGGTACATCATTGTACGACCCACACGCAGACCCGTTCCAAGCAAACTCAAGTGGGGTGGTTACTCGTAAAACGGGTGTTTATTTGAATTCCGATATAGCTGATAGATATGTGTATCAAGTTTCAGTTCGTGACTCATACAACTCTACAACTGATACGGGTCTTATTACAATTCCAATTTCAGCCGATTCTGCAACCGCAGTAACTGATAATTTTAACACATTACATATTATTGAATCTGCGGTTACTAACAATTATGTTAAAATCGAAGGTGGAGTTCCTTTGGGACTAAATGGTAGTTCTGCTTATTTGTTTTCAAGTGTTTCTCAACGATGGGAAATTTCATCCACCGGTGATATGATTAAATTTAATGCTACTACCGGCTCTCAAGTATATTTTCAAGCTAATCAAAATATTAGTGGTTCTATCTATACATCGGGCAGTACAATAAATGTTGAAGTAACCGCATCCGAACACGCATTTGAAACTACAAAACAATACTTTGACTATGTAGTTTATGTTGAAAAAAATAGCGCTCCTGATTTGACATTTACAAACACCACGGCTAACTTGAATACAAATGGTGCAAGAAGTGGTAGTTTATTAGTTACAATTGGTTATAGTGATTCTCTTGATGGTGATACGCCAGACCCAAATACATTTACCTTTACAGACCCAAGTGGTCAATTGAACGCAATATATACTGGCGGAGGTCACCAAGTACAAGCTAAAAATACTTTAAGTGGTTCAACTACATATCAAATTACTGCAAGTATTAAAGATAATCACGGATTTAGAACTAATACCGAAACTCACACATTTACAATAGCACAAGCATCAACCGGCTCTCTTACGACAAATGGAACATTCTATGTAATTGAAACCGCTAGAAGTGGAGCATTAATCTATACTAATTCAAATGGTTGGAGTGGAACGCAGGGTGATTTGAATGTTACTTACTCACCATCATACAATTCGGCCGCAGTTGCTTCATTTACATCATCAAACGCACTTGTTAATGTAACAACTGCTGGAGCTTTGTCGATAGCACAAAATGTGAGTGGGTCTTATACTTCGGGCCAAACTTTTACATCAACTATAACTTTCCGTGACCAATACAATAATATTGGTAGTGGTAGTATTACAATAAATGTAAGCGCTAACCAAGCTCCTACTGCCGTATTTACAAATATAGGTGCCAATTTAACTGCATCAATTTCAGAAAACACTAACTTGGTGAGTTTCACTATTTCGGATACTGAATCTGATACGCCATATTCCGCGTCATTGGGTGGTTCTAATGCCGGTGATTTGGTTCTTGTTCCTCAAAACGCTAACTCATCATCTTACTATATTAAAAATGTAAGTGCAATTGGTAATGGAACTACCTTAAACTACTCCGCTTCCGTATTTGATACTCACGGAAAATCTACAACTTATAATAGAAGTTTGACTATATCTGACCCAGTTGGTCTTGTTTATGGATATGGTTGGAACGGCGGTTCTGCTGCAAACGAATCCACATTCTTCTCATCAGCCGGTGATGTTGGTGGTGATGGTGTTGCAATAACAAGTGGTTCGTTGATAGCAATGTTACAAAGTGGTTCTATTGGTCAAACCACATTCTCACCATCATATGTTGGTGGAACTGCAACTCTATTTGCATCTGCATCTTTATCAACAATGTCCGATTCATCTGCTGCCGGTATTTCAACACTTGGGTACTTTAATTTTAGTGGTGGTTCTAATAGATTGTTGATTATTTTCCCATCGGCTTCTAACTTGGGTGGAAAACCCGCAAGTATGTATGATGGAGTACCACCAGATTCAACAGGAACTGCAAATGAATACTATGTATATGCTAAAGATGCTGCCATTCCTGGAACAATTGGTACTGGTGTTTACTATTTTGATTTAGAAAATTCGTATCAAGGTTATTCCAAGTGGGGTATGATTTTCGCCGAAGGTAAAAACACCAACAACACAAGATACTATTTAATGCCGGATACCGCATCCGCACCATAACAAGGAGAATAATTAGATGGCAACTACCGCAGGTGATATTTATGTAAGAAGTGGGGCATCGGGCTCGTTTACCTCCATTGAATATGTTCAAGGTGGATGGATTACCGTAGCATCTGCTTCAAATATGGCCGCAATCTATGAAGATAGGTTGTTAGATGGTCAAATCATCTATGTAAAAAGTGAGAATCAACTATATGTTGCTTCTCGATTTATAGCATTTGAAACTCCAGGATATGGTGGTTTCGAAAACTCAGCATCATTTGCTACATTTGAGTTTCCATCTTCAGGTGGAACTGACTTATCCGCCCTTAATTCATTCACGGGGTCAGCTCAAACAAGTTTAGACGCATTAAATTCAGCTACAAGTTCTTATTTGACTGAAGTTCCTGCCGGAACTATAAGTTCATCAGCTCAAGTTGAATTAATAATTACAGATGCCTATATTTCAGCATCTGCTGCCGCAAGTGGATTTGGTAGTGGTGAGGGTGTACATACCGACATCACCGCTCTTAACAACTTTAGTGGTTCTGCTCAAGCTCAAATTGACGCTTTGATTGCGGCTACATCATCGTATCTAACTTCTGAAACTGATTCACAAACTTTATCTATTGTAGGTGACCAGTTATCTATTTCAAATGGTAACACGGTAACACTCCCAACTGGGTCTACCTTACCATCTGGTGTTATATCATCATCTCAACAAATTACCGATTTAGGATTTATCAGTTCATCGCATACTGATATTTCTTCACTTAATACATTTACAGGTTCAATCCAAAGTGAGGTTGACTCATTAACAGCTGCTACAAGTTCATACGCATTAATCACCAATGTTTCAGGTGCGTTTACATCAATTTCAGGTGGATTTGAGAGTAGAATTGTATCTTTAGAATCGATTGACCTTCTTGGACTTAATAACTTTACGGGCTCTGCTCAAACGAGTTTAGATGCATTAAATTCGGCTACAAGTTCATACATATTAGTATCTCAAACTTCATCGCTGAATGTGTTGAGTGCTTTGACTGCCTCTTTTATCTCCGATACCTTTATTTCGGCATCCGCTGCTGCAGCTGGATTTGGAACTGCTACCGACATTTCTGCACTAAACGCATTTACTGCATCTGCAAATGATGATATAAATACATTATACGATACTAAATTAAATACATCATCATTTAATGCGTTTACATCATCTGTTGCCACCACAGGTTCAAATACATTTGAAGGAAACCAACAAGTTAATGGTTGGATTGATGTTACTGGTTATATTATTACTGATGATGTTCTTTATACTAATGCTATTGAAGAAAATACAACTAATGGTGGTCTTACATTTGTTGCCGGTGGTTTTGGGTTTGCTTTTAATAATAATATAGAAGTAACCGGTTCAATAATCGCAACTGATTTTACAGGTTCTCTTTTTGGAACATCATCTTGGGCTGAAAATGTATTAACCGCATCTTACATTGACCCAACCTTTATTTCAGCATCCGCTGCTGCAGCTGGATTTGGAAGTGGCGGTTCTACTATTCCTGCTGGAACTGTAAGTTCATCCGCTCAAATCCTAACCAACCTTTTTGGTCAAGATTTGGTGGTAAATACAATTACCGCAGAAACATACATCGTATCATCATCAATCACATATATGACTACCTTGTTCTCAAGTGGGTCTACAATGTTTGGTGATAGTTTAGGAGATACACATCAGTTTACGGGTTCTTTACTTGTATTGGGTAATGTAGAAGCTTTATCATTTACCGGTTCGTTATTTGGAACATCATCTTGGGCCGAAAACTCAATAAATGCTTTAACTGCGTCTTACATTAACCCATCATTCATTACAAACATAATTACCGATTCATACATTTCAGCATCTGCTGCTGCAAGTGGGTTTGGTAGTGGTGGTGTAGGTGGTGGTATTGGTACTTTACAACAAGTAACTGATTCTGGCTCATTTACAACAAATGCAATTACGGCATCTTCATTTAGTGGTTCTATGATTGTACTTTCAAATATGAGTACAACACCTACTGCAATTGGTGGTGCTATATTCTATTCTGGTTCTGAATTTTATTTTGGAATCGAATAAAACCATTTTTAGAGATGTCAGATATACTTATTAGAGATTAAAAACAAGTTTCGATTGATATATCAATTTATTTAAGTGTTAACACAAACAAAGGAGAATTAAAATGGCTGAATGGAAAAAAGTCATAGTATCGGGGTCAAACGCGGTACTAAACACGGTTCAAGCACCAGGTGGATTTACTGGTAACTTGACAGGTAATGTAACGGGCAATGCCTCTACCGCTACCGCCTTAGCAACAGGAAGAACATTTTCACTTTCGGGTGGTGATGTAACCGCAACAGGCGTTAGTTTTGATGGTACTGGTAATGTCACATTAAACGCGAATATTGCTACTGGTGCTATTGACACCAATATGTTCGCATCTGCTACCAAGACAAACATCTCTGGTGCATTCGTATCAACTTCAGCATCTATTGCTGCTGACATCGCAAGTATCATAGCTACTGGCTACGATTTGGATTTTGGTGGTGATAGTGGTACTGGTGTAATTACAAACGAAGAACAATTTACTATCGCAGGTGGTACAAACATCACCACTGTGGGGTCTACTAATACACTTACTGTAAACCTCGATGACCAAATTTCTTTAACAGGAATTACCGGTTCATTGCGTGGTAATGCTTCTACTGCTACGGCTTTAGAAACTGCAAGAACAATTGGTGGTGTATCATTCAATGGTACTGCTAACATCAACTTGCCAGGTGTAAACACCGCTGGTAACCAAAATACAACTGGTACTGCTGCAAGTGCTTCAGTATTGGCTACTGCAAGAACAATCGCACTTTCAGGTGGTGATGTAACTGCAACAGGTGTTTCTTTTGATGGTAGTGCAAACATTTCTTTGACTGCAAATATCGCTGCTGGTGCTATTGACACTGTAATGTTTGCTTCAGCTACTAAAACTGATATCTCTGGCGCATTCGTATCAACTTCAGCATCTATTGCTGCTGACATTGCTGCTCTTGTTTCAACCAGTTATGATTTGGATATAAACGGTGATACTGGTACTGGTGTAATTGACAATGAAGAAGCATTAACTATTGCAGGTGGTAATGGTATTGTTACTGTAATGTCTGGTAATACATTGACTATCACGGCAGCCGAGGGTGTTGTTTCCGCTTCAGCGTTCTCTTCACCTTCTCAAGGTACAGTTCGTGCTACAATCAATGGTGTTCAAACTGATGTTGATACCGGTCTTCAATCTGGTGATTCACCAACATTCGCATCTTTGACATTGACTGGCGACTTGACTGTAAATGGTACAACTACTACAATTTCAACTACTAATTTGGAAGTTGAAGACCAATTTATCTCTCTCAACGACCAAGGTGTTCCTGCTGATGCTGGTATCGTTGTTGAAGGTAAAGGTACTGCATTTGGTTGGGACCAGTCCGCTTCTCGTTGGGCATTTGACTTTGAAGGCGCTGTTTCTGAACAAACTACAATCGGTGCCGATGCTTACGCTGTAGCTGTTGTTACTACTGATGATGCTAACTATCGTTACAATGGTAACATCCGTGTTACCCTTGGTGACATCTTCATCTATGTAGAATAATAACTTGTAACGAGATTAGTTATGGGTATAGCATCTAAACTTGGTTTACAACCTAAAGAGGTTTTAAATAAATCTGAAGGTGAAGTGACCCTCAATCTTACCAAAGGTGAGGTTGAGGCACTTCTCATCGGATTGGGTGAAGCTACTTTTAAAGGTAAACAAGTAGAATCAGTTTACAAACTTGCTGTTAAATTGCAAAGTGAATTAGCTAAAATGAAATAAATAATTTATAGATTTTGCTAATAAAGAAAACCCCACTTCGGTGGGGTTTTTTATTTCTATAAAACTATTTATTATGGAGTAACTCAAGTTAAACCCTGGTTGTAGGCCCGAAAGGGAAGTGGGCACGAAAGTGTTTCCAACCACAAGATAGGATAAAGGATATGCCAAGTTGGAAAAAAGTCATCACCTCCGGAAGTGATGCATCATTAAACTCGTTAAATTTGTCCAGCGTAGTTAACGCCGGACTTGACACAGACAAGTTCCTTGTACTTGATAGTGCAGGGAATGTTGATTTTAGGACAGGCGCTAATGTCTTGTCTGATATTAATCCAGGTGGGTTGATATCATCATCAGTTCAAATCGACCACGACTCAACAACAGGGTTCGTAGCAAATGAACACATTGACCACTCCACGGTGTCTATTACGGCAGGGAATGGTTTAAGTGGTGGTGGTACGATTGCAGCAACACGGACATTATCATTAGATACTACATCCGCAACATTTACAAACGGAGTTAAAACAAAATTGAATACTGAAGGTGTTATTTCATCATCAGTTCAAATCGACCACGACTCTACAACCGGATTTGTTGCTAACGAACACATCGACCACTCCACAGTATCCATCACCGCAGGTAATGGTCTTACTGGTGGTGGTACAATTGCTGCAAATAGAACAATAAATGTTGCATCTGCTAACAATGGTATCATTGTAAACGCAGATAACATCCAATTGGATACCACATCCACAACCTTCACATCAGGTGTTAAAACAAAATTGAATACTGAAGGTGTTATTTCATCATCAGCTCAAATTACTGAAAATATCCACCCACATCAAACCTATGTTGACTTCAAAGGTCAAGGACAAGGTTCAATGCCGTGGGGAACTACAACCGATTTACAAGTCAATAATCAGGCGTTTGCTGTGTGGACCGCTCCTGCTGCCGGATATATTGGTGAAGTGTATGTTTCGCCAGAAACTACTAATACTCCTCCTGATAACTTTGAAATTACTATGTTCACAAATGGTGGGCCTGTTGGTGGTGCTGTAACTACTATGTTGGGTGCTGCCGGTAATAATGTAGTATTCACTTTTGGTAATGGTTATCCATTCGCAAAAGGGGATAGGGTTACATTAGATTTGAATAAGTTTGGTAATGGCTCTGATTTATACGCTATTCAAGTAGCATTTAGAGTTAACAACTAATAGTTAGGATATAGAAATGATACACGGTTTACATAAAGACACTTTACTTGAAATCAACGGAGTTCTTACACCTATTTCTAATATCCAAGTTGGTGATACCGTAAAGGGTTATGATTTATCAACTCGTTCCGTTAGAGAAAACAAAGTAGTAAGCGTATTCCATAGAGAATTAAACGACTACATCCAAGTAAAATTTTCGGATGGTACAACATCCAACTTATCAGTAGATTCCAAAGTCCTTTCCCTAATGGGCGATTGGGTTTCTCCGATAAACGCATACAATAATAATACAACTCTTCATAACGATATTGAAATTTTATCGGTATCGTATGTAGAAGACCCGACATATTTTATATCCATTGAAGTAGAACCTGACCACAACTATTATGTTGGTGGAGTCCTCCTTCACAACACAGGTCCCACTGGTCCAACAGGTCCTACCGGCCCACAAGGTGCTACAGGTGCTCAAGGTGGTCAAGGTCCTACCGGTCCCCAAGGAGCTCAAGGTGCTACAGGTGCACAAGGTCCTCAAGGAGCTCAAGGTCCTCAAGGAGCTCAAGGTCAACAAGGTGCTAAAGGTGCTGATGGTCCTACCGGCCCTCAAGGTGCTAAAGGTGCTACCGGTCCAACTGGTCCTACCGGTGCTCAAGGTTATCAAGGTCCTCAAGGTGCTACCGGTCCTCAAGGTGCTACCGGCCCTCAAGGTGCTACCGGCCCTCAAGGTGCGGCTGGAGCTGCCGGTCCGACTGGTGCTCAAGGTGCTACAGGTGCACAAGGTCCTGTTGGTCCTAAAGGTCCACAAGGTGCTACGGGTGCTCAAGGAGCAGTACAAACCGCACCACAAGGTGCTCAAGGTGCTCAAGGTGCACAAGGTCCACAAGGTGCTCAAGGCGCAAGTCCACAAGGTGCTACTGGTCCACAAGGTGCTACTGGTCCAACCGGCGCTCAAGGTGCAAGTCCACAAGGTGCTACAGGCGCACAAGGTGCTACAGGCGCACAAGGTCCTCAAGGTGCTACGGGTGCTCAAGGTTCAAGTCCTCAGGGTGCTCAAGGTGCACAAGGTCCAACTGGTCCTCAAGGTGCTCAAGGTAGTTCACCAACCGGCGCTCAAGGTGCTCAAGGTGCTACCGGTCCTCAAGGTGCTACGGGTGCTCAAGGTTCAAGTCCGCAAGGTGCTACAGGCGCACAAGGTCCTCAAGGTCCACAAGGTGCTCAAGGTAGTAGTCCTCAAGGTGCTCAAGGAGCTCAAGGTGCTACCGGTCCTCAAGGTAACCAAGGCGCTCAAGGTTCTTCACCACAAGGTGCTACAGGTGCACAAGGACCTCAAGGTTCACAAGGTGCTCAAGGTGCAAGTCCTCAAGGTGCTCAAGGTGCTCAAGGTGCTACAGGTCCGCAAGGACCACAGGGTGCTCAAGGTGCTTCACCCCAAGGTGCTCAAGGTGCTCAAGGTCCTCAAGGACCACAAGGTGCTCAAGGTAGTAGTCCTCAAGGTGCTCAAGGTGCACAAGGTCCTCAAGGACCACAAGGTGCTACGGGTGCTCAAGGTGCTTCTCCACAAGGTGCAAAAGGTAATACAGGCCCACAAGGTGCTACAGGTGCTCAAGGCGCTTCCCCAACCGGTGCTCAAGGCGCTCAAGGTCCTCAAGGACCACAAGGTGCTACGGGTGCTCAAGGTGCTTCACCCCAAGGTGCTACAGGTGCTCAAGGTGCAGTAGGTTCTCAAGGAGCTCAGGGTGCATCCCCACAAGGTGCTACTGGTCCACAAGGTGCGACTGGTCCTCAAGGTGCTCAAGGTAGTAGTCCTCAAGGTGCTCAAGGTGCACAAGGTCCTCAAGGACCACAAGGTGCTCAAGGTAGTTCTCCAACGGGAGCTCAAGGTGCTCAAGGACCTCAAGGTCCAACCGGTGCTCAAGGTGCTTCACCACAAGGTGCTCAAGGTGCTCAAGGCGCCGGCGGTGCTACGGGTGCTCAAGGTTCAAGTCCTCAAGGTGCTCAAGGTGCACAAGGTCCACAGGGTCCAACTGGCGCTCAAGGTGCTTCACCACAAGGTGCTCAAGGTGCTCAAGGTGCCGGTGGTGCTACGGGTGCTCAAGGTAGTTCTCCAACAGGTGCTCAAGGTGCACAAGGTCCACAAGGACCACAAGGTGCTCAAGGTAGTTCTCCAACGGGAGCTCAAGGTGCTCAAGGACCTCAAGGTCCAACTGGCGCTCAAGGTGCTTCACCACAAGGTGCTCAAGGTGCTCAAGGTGCCGGTGGTGCTACGGGTGCTCAAGGTTCAAGTCCTCAAGGTGCTCAAGGTGCACAAGGTCCACAAGGACCACAAGGTGCTCAAGGTAGTTCTCCAACAGGTGCTCAAGGCGCTCAAGGTCCTCAAGGACCACAAGGTGCTCAAGGTGCTTCACCCCAAGGTGCTCAAGGTGCTCAAGGTGTTGGCGGTGCTACGGGTGCTCAAGGTGCAAGTCCTCAAGGTGCAAAAGGTAATACAGGCCCACAAGGTGCTACAGGTGCTCAAGGTAGTTCACCAACCGGTGCTCAAGGTGCACAAGGTCCTCAAGGACCACAAGGTGCTCAAGGTGCTTCACCCCAAGGTGCTCAAGGTGCTCAAGGTGTTGGTGGTGCTACGGGCGCTCAAGGTGCAAGTCCTCAAGGTGCAAAAGGTAATACAGGCCCACAAGGTGCTACAGGTGCTCAAGGTGCTTCACCAACCGGTGCTCAAGGTGCTCAAGGTGCGGGTGGGGCTACCGGTGCTCAAGGTGCTTCACCCCAAGGTGCTCAAGGTGCACAAGGTCCACAAGGTCCAACTGGTTCGCAAGGTGCGTCACCAACCGGTGCTCAAGGTGCCCAAGGTGCTGGTGGTGCCACAGGTGCTCAAGGTTCAAGTCCTCAAGGTGCTCAAGGTGCACAAGGTCCACAAGGTTCTCAAGGTGCTCAAGGTTCTTTAGCTACGGGTTCTCAAGGTGCTCAGGGTGCTCAGGGCCCAACTGGCGCTCAAGGTAGTTCTCCGACTGGCGCTCAAGGTGCTCAAGGTCCTCAAGGTGCTACGGGAGCTCAAGGAGCCTCACCTCAAGGTGCTCAAGGTGCTCAAGGTCCTCAAGGACCACAAGGTGCTCAAGGTTCAAGTCCTCAAGGTGCTCAAGGTGCACAAGGTCCACAAGGACCACAAGGTGCTCAAGGTAGTTCTCCAACAGGCGCTCAAGGTGCTCAAGGACCTCAAGGTCCACAAGGCGCTCAAGGTGCTTCACCACAAGGTGCTCAAGGTGCTCAAGGTCCTCAAGGTGCTACGGGTGCTCAAGGTGCCTCACCAACGGGTGCTCAAGGTGCTCAAGGTGCTGGTGGTGCTACGGGAGCTCAAGGTGCCTCACCAACGGGTGCTCAAGGTGCCCAAGGTGCTGGTGGTGCCACGGGTGCTCAAGGTTCAAGTCCTCAAGGTGCTCAAGGTGCACAAGGCCCACAAGGTCCAACTGGCGCTCAAGGTGCTTCTCCAACGGGTGCTCAAGGTGCACAAGGTCCTCAAGGACCACAAGGTGCTCAAGGTAGTTCTCCGACTGGCGCTCAAGGTGCTCAAGGTCCTCAAGGTGCTACGGGAGCTCAAGGAGCGTCACCTCAAGGTGCTCAAGGCGCTCAAGGTGCTGGTGGTGCTACGGGCGCTCAAGGTTCTAAAGGACAAAAGGGTGAAAACGCTCTTGGTACATTAATTAGTAATGTATCTCCTGGTTTAACTTGGGATTCTACACGAGGTGTTTTGAAATTCAATAATGGTGGAAACACATACATTCTTCATATGTATGTAAGTGGTTCTTACTAATAGAAGAGATATAATATGAGCGTAAAAAACGGACAATTAGTACGATTATATGATTCATCATCAATAGTCGTAGAAAATCTTGTAAGTGGGTCATTAGTAGCGGGTGTTCAGTTACCTGGTCTTGGTTTAAACGAATCGGATTGGAAAACTTGGACTTCTACTGATATTTCTTCTACATCACTCACTTCAGCGTCAGTCCGAAAAGCATATACATTCCCAAACACTTATGATACACTTGAAATTAATGGTGGTAACATAATTGTATGGTTGTATCAAAAAATCCTTATTAAGGATGGTAGTGGTACATACAAATTTATATACGCTAATGACATTAGTGTTAATACTGACTCCTTAATCAAATTTGAAGATGGAGTCATTACTGAAGAATTAATCACTTCAGTTTATACATTACAAAATCAAACAATCACGACAATTGACATTGAAGATGTCGATGTTTACCTATTAAACAACTACATTGTACACAATCCACCTGGGTTCTCTTTGTATTTGTTCCGTGGTATGCCTGATTGTGGTCCTCCTGATTCAGGAATGAATGTCCAAGTCATTGATTGTTTTAATATAGACCCACCCGTTGCGAGCTATGTTAAATTAATGCCTGGTCCGTGTAGTGGTCCCGAATGTAATGAGGGTGAATTACCACCTAACTTATATGACCCTGAACAATGTTGGTTCGTTGAAGGATATCAACCGGAATCACCATACGATTGTGGTGCGGAAGTTATGGAATGGCATCCGAACTGCGAAGAATGTTATGGTTTAGATCCAGATACTGCTCCAGGACCCAGTGGTCCAACAGGCCCACAAGGTCCTAAAGGTGTTACGGGAGCTACTGGTCCACAAGGTGGTACGGGGTCTAAAGGTAATACAGGCCCACAAGGTGCTACTGGCCCACAAGGTGCTAATGGTCCAGCTGGGGCAACAGGCCCAACGGGCGCTCAAGGTTCTGCTCCAACAGGCCCAACGGGCGCTCAAGGTAATACCGGTTCTTCACCTCAAGGTGCTCAAGGACCTCAAGGTGTTCAAGGACCTCAAGGTGCTCAAGGACCTCAAGGTGCTCAAGGTTCTCAAGGTGCTCAAGGACCATCACCAACCGGTCCTCAAGGTGCTACCGGCCCTCAAGGCGGTACTGGTCCAACAGGTCCTCAAGGTGCTCAAGGTGCTACAGGTGCGAACGCTGCCGACTACACCATAAGTACGAGTGGTACGGTAGTCAATGTAAACCAAAATGGTAGTCCACAATTATATAATATAGACGCTCCAAACGCAAGTGGTTGGTCTACTCAGGCGTATTCTGACCAAGGTATTTCTGATGGAGCTTTAGTATCATTCAAATGTAACACAAGTACATATAAAATGATGGGTCTTAATACTGACCCAACCACAGACGCATCTTATTCTTCAATTGACTATGCTTGGTATCCACACGCCGGAAACTATGCTCAAATTTACGAAAATGGTGCGTATCGTGGTGAATTCTTTGGACCATATGAGGCGAATGCTGATATATTTTTCATCCACTACCATATAGATGGATATATTAGATACTTTGTATATGATTCTTCTACGGCTCAAACCTTTTTAGTAAGAACTGTATATGCCGGTACTGGTCTAACATTTTATTTAGATTCATCAATGTACACCGCAGGGTCAGCATTCTATGATGTTAAATTTATGCGTCATAATGGTGTACCTGCCACCGGAGCCGGTGGGGCTATCGGTAACCAAGGTCCTCAAGGTGCTGCTGGAAACAAAGGTGCTACCGGCCCTCAAGGTGCTCAAGGACCACAAGGTGCTCAAGGTGCTGCCGGTAATACAGGTCCAAAAGGTGCTACTGGTCCAATTGGTCCTCAAGGCGCTACAGGTGCTCAAGGTATTCAAGGTGCGGCTGGAAACAAAGGTGCTACCGGTAACCAAGGTGCGACTGGTCCAACTGGCCCACAAGGGGCAGCAGGTGCTACAGGCCCACAAGGTTCAACCGGCGCTCAAGGTCCACAAGGCCCACAAGGACCTCAAGGTGCAGCTGGAAACAAAGGTGCTACCGGTAACCAAGGTGCTACTGGCCCACAAGGTGCTCAAGGTTCTGCTGGTAATAAGGGAGTAACTGGTTCAACCGGTGCTCAAGGTGGTCAAGGTCCTAAAGGTTCTACTGGCGCTGTTGGTAATACAGGTCCAAAAGGTGTCACGGGTGCTACAGGTCCTCAAGGTGCTACGGGTGCAAGTGGTAACAAAGGTGTTACCGGCTCCACGGGCGCTCAAGGTGGAATTGGTGAAGATGGTAATCCTGGAGCCGCGGGTAATAAAGGTGTTACGGGTAACCAAGGTGCTACAGGTCCACAAGGTGCTACGGGCGCAAGTGGTAATAAAGGTGTTACTGGAAACCAAGGAGCTACGGGCCCTCAAGGTCCTCAAGGTGCTCAAGGCGCAGCCGGTAATACGGGCCCCCAAGGTGCTCAAGGTGACCAGGGTTCTCAAGGTGCTCAAGGTGCTGCGGGAAATACTGGCGCCCAAGGTTCAACAGGCGCTACCGGTCCTCAAGGTAACAAAGGTGTTACTGGCGCTAGTGGTAACAAGGGAAGTTTGTTTGGATATGATACTTTAAATTATGAAGTATGGTCTACTCACGCCGGAAATGGTTCTACATCACAATATTATTACTATCCAACAGATAGTAATGATTTCAATAAATTTTTTGATGCGAATTACACAAACTCCACTTTATATTCGCAGGGTATTTCTAATAGAAGCGTATTACTTGATTGGACATCATATACCACATTGACAGGTGCTGGTATCGGAGTCCCAAATGTTGGGTCATACTTCGCAGTTCAAGTATGGGGTACATTCTATCCTTCAGAAACAGGTACATATACATTCACCGCAGAATCGGATGATTCGGTTGAATTGATAATTAATAATACGGTAGTAGCTTCATTTTATGGTGGTAGGGGAACTCCTGCACTTGGAACTACTACGGGAACAATTTCACTAACTGCGAATACTGCATATTCAATACGAGTTAGAACACAAGAATATGGTGGTGGTGAAGGTTTAAGAATATATTGGAAACGACCATCCGAATCGGCCGGTGGTACTTGGTATCAACACGGATTTGAAATTGGTCGTTCAGGCAATATGGGTTCTCTTGGTTCTCAAGGTTCGGCAGGTAATACTGGCGCTCAAGGACCACAAGGTGCTCAAGGACCACAAGGTGCTCAAGGTGCTGCCGGTAATACAGGTCCAAAGGGTGTCACAGGTGCTACAGGTCCACAAGGCGCTACGGGTGCAAGTGGTAACAAAGGGGTTACCGGTTCAACGGGTGCGACCGGCCCTCAAGGTCCTCAAGGGGCTCAAGGTAATACTGGCGCAAAAGGTGTAACGGGTTCTCAAGGTGCTCAAGGTTCTCAAGGTTCTGCTGGTAATAAAGGTGTTACTGGCTCAACAGGCGCTACCGGTCCTCAAGGTAACCAAGGTGCTCAAGGTGCGACTGGTCCTAAAGGTGTAACGGGTTCTCAAGGTGCTCAAGGCGCTCAAGGTTCTGCTGGTAATAAAGGTGTTACCGGCTCAACAGGCGCTACCGGTCCTCAAGGTAACCAAGGTGCTCAAGGTAATACGGGTGCTCAAGGTTCGGTTGGTGCTACCGGTCCTCAAGGTAACCAAGGTGCTCAAGGTAATACTGGCGCAAAAGGTGTAACGGGTTCTCAAGGTGCTCAAGGTTCTCAAGGTTCTGCTGGTAATAAAGGTGTTATTGGAGTTGGTGGTGCTACTGGTCCTCAAGGTGCTCAAGGTTCTGCCGGTAATAAAGGTGTCACCGGCTCAACAGGCGCTACCGGTCCTCAAGGTAACCAAGGTGCTCAAGGTAATACGGGCGCTCAAGGTCCACAAGGTTCTCAAGGTGCTCAAGGTGCTCAAGGTTCTGCCGGTGTTACTGGTCCTCAAGGTGCTCAAGGTGACCAGGGTTCTCAAGGTGCTCAAGGTTCTGCCGGAAATAAAGGTGTTACGGGTTCAACAGGTGCTACTGGTCCGCAAGGTAATAAAGGTAACACAGGCAACACGGGCGCTCAAGGTCCACAAGGTTCTCAAGGTGCTCAAGGTGCTCAAGGTTCTGCCGGTGTTACTGGTCCTCAAGGTGCTCAAGGTGACCAGGGCTCTCAAGGTGCTCAAGGTTCTGCCGGAAATAAAGGTGTAACTGGCTCCACAGGTGCTCAAGGTGTTAAAGGTAATACCGGTGACGCAGGTAACAAAGGTGCCACGGGTAATCAGGGTGCTACTGGCCCACAAGGTGCTCAAGGTTCTGCTGGTAATAAGGGAGTAACTGGTTCTACGGGCGCTCAAGGTGCTAAAGGTGTAACGGGTTCGGCTGGTGCTACTGGTCCTAAAGGTGTAACCGGTGGTACTGGTCCTAAAGGTGTACTTGGTTCGGATGGTAACGCCGTTCGTAATCCATTCTTCTCTGATGGACAATTGGACCCTGGATATGAATCCATTTCAAATCCTACAAACATAGTAATTCCATTAGCTAACAACCCTGAAAGTGGTAGGTCTGGCTTTGTAATGGAACAAAACACTTCGGGTGGTACTAATACTGAATATGAAGTATACATATCGGAAGGTATTCAACCATCAACACAATACACTTGTGAATTGTGGGTTGCTATTACTCCTGATTGGATTGGAAACACCGGTATGTTCCATATGAGAATGTTTGCTAATAATACCGCAAACAATGTCGCTACTGGCTATGAAACTGGAACATTAATTTCTTCATATCAATTATACCACGCAGAATTAGGACAAACGCTTACTTGGGAAAGAAGAAAATATACAATCACATCTCCGGCGGATTCAAATGGTACATTCAGTTGGTATGTGGGATACACCCCTGGTGGTAGTACCCCAGGTGCACGATATGTAACAGGTCTTTCCATTGTTAAAAATACAACCCACATTAGTGGTGCTGGTGGTGGACAAGGTAACCAAGGTCCTCAAGGTGCAAGTGGTAACAAGGGTATAACTGGTTCAGGTGGTGCTACGGGTGCTCAAGGTGCTAAAGGTAATTCGGGCGCAACCGGTGCTCAAGGTTCGGTTGGTGCTACTGGTCCTCAAGGTAACCAAGGCGCTCAAGGTAATACGGGTGCAAAAGGTGTAACCGGTGCCACAGGCCCCCAAGGTAATACTGGCGCTCAAGGTAATACGGGTGCTCAAGGTTCGACAGGTGGTACTGGTCCTCAAGGTAATACTGGCGCTCAAGGTAATACGGGTGCTCAAGGTTCGACAGGTGGTACTGGTCCTAAAGGTGTTACTGGTGCCGTTGGTAACAAAGGTGTAACCGGCTCAATTGGTTCTCAAGGTTCTCAAGGTTCTCAAGGCGCCGTGGGTAACAAAGGTGTTACTGGTTCCGTGGGTGCTCAAGGTGTTAAAGGTAATACTGGCGCAGATGGTAATAAAGGAGCTACTGGTTCAACGGGTGCTACGGGCCCTCAAGGTAACCAAGGTGCTCAAGGTAATAAGGGAGCTACCGGTTCAACGGGTGCTACGGGCCCTCAAGGTAACCAAGGTGCTCAAGGTAATAAGGGAGCTACCGGTTCAACGGGCGCTACTGGCCCTAAAGGTAATACCGGTGCTGCTGGTGATACCGGCCCTAAAGGTAACCAAGGTCATAGTGGTAGCGCCGGCGCTCAAGGTGTTGGTGGTGGTTCTGGTGAAAAGGGTAATATCCTCGCCGGTGGATACTTTGAGTGGAACAACTCTTTGAACAAACTTACATTCAAAAAACACGGATATCAAAGCGGTGATAAAATTTGGATTGTAGAAACTTACATTAGTGGTTCTTATTAACATTCAGTTCTATATTTATAGTAAACTGAATTGTTATGGATAAGAAATTTACATTTGATAGGAACTCACATCGTAGTGATGTAAACTACACGGACTATTATTGGTTCAAAGAAGGATTCGCTCCAGAAGAATTGGTAAAAATTGAGGAGATGACTCTTCAATTACCATTTGAGGTTGCAGCTACCGGTCAAGATGACCGCTCTAAAGTTTCAAATTATAGAAAATCACAAGTTAAGTGGTGCCCACAAAACGAAGAGTGGGAGTGGGTTTATCGTAAACTTCACAATATGATTGTTGAAGCAAATGATATTATGTGGAAGTTGGATTTATCAACAATGAACGAACAAATCCAATACACCGAATACTATGAAGGTGGTGGTCATTACGACTGGCATATGGATTGTGGTATTGGCATTCAAAATCAAAGGAAGATTTCAGTAACAGTTCAACTATCATCGCCTGAAGAATATGAGGGTGGTGATTTAGAATTTAATATCGGACAACATTTGGTAGCAACACGACACCAAGGCGCCGCTGTGATTTTCCCATCATTTTATTTACATAGAGTAACGCCTGTAACCAAAGGAACTCGCAAATCGTTTGTACTTTGGGTGGGGGGAGAACCTTATAGATAATATGAAGACAAGTTTACCAACTGCTCTTATTTATGGATGGGATAGGTTCGGTGAGATTAGAATTCAGTCCGATATCTACTGGGAAGAAGGTTTACACGAAGATGTAATCTTATATTCATATGAGAGTTCGGTGGATTTTAAGTCCCATTTGGCAATTCACCGACCTGATATCATTATAACCATTGGAAACCATTTTGTTGAGGTCAACGAAATGGTAAATCACATTATGGTTAGTAGTAAGTTACGAACTTACGATGAAATCATACCTGATAACATATTAGCTAACGATGTGGTGTGTCAATCTACCTTTTGGGCTTGTAAATCACAAAAAGAGGTCTATGGTAATGATGAAACACCCATTCTATCAGTATTCACACCAACTTATAAGACAAACGAACGAATATTCAGAACATATGAGTCGTTGAAGAACCAAACTTACCCAAATTGGGAATGGGTTGTGGTTGATGATTCACCCGAGGGTGATTATCGTACTTGGGAGTATCTGAAGGAAATTGCAAGTACGGATTATAGAGTAAATATCCATCGTATGACCCCAAATTCAAGTGGTAATGTTGGTGAGGTAAAACATAGAGCTGCTATGTTATCGAATGGGGAGTGGCTATTTGAATTAGACCACGATGATGTCCTTATATCCACTTGTTTGGAAGATGTTTTAAACGCAACTAAACAATATCCAGATGCTGGATTTGTATATACGGATGTAACCGAGGTATATGAAGATGGCACACCACGACAATATGGTCGTATTGGTGATGATTGGTATGGTCACCCTGAAAACTTCTTCGATTGGGGATATGCTGGTCACACTTGGGAAGAATTTGACGGAGTTACTTGGTTAACTCATCACTATCCCGACATCAACCCCAAATCCATTAGATTTAATATTGGAATGCCGAATCATTGTAGAATTTGGCATCGTGATACTTATCATAAAATTAGAGGACATAGTAGAAACATTTCAGTAGCGGATGATTATGAGTTGATTGTTAAAACATTCCTTGAAACTCGTATGATTCACCTAAAAAAAATGTTATATGTACAATACAATAATAGAAATTCCACGGTTGACAATAACTCTACTGATATTAATCGTAGAGCCAGGTTAATCAAGGACTATTATGACCCATTTATTCACCAACGAATCCTTGAACTTGGAAAAGAAGATTGGTCTTGGAACGAAGAAGAGGGTAGAGCTCATCGGCTTCAAAATTGGATGGATAGAACAAGATACTATGAAAGAGAACAAGTTTTAAATTACATTGTGGAGTCAAAATGAGAGTATTAATATACACAGGTTATCAAAAATTACCATTCAACAAAAACACTTGGTTAGAGTTGGGTGCGGGTGGTACTGAATATTCAGTTATTAAACTTGCTGACTATTTGTTTGCAGAAGGTCACGATGTTATTGTGAGTGGTGAAGTTATTTCTGACAATTGCGATGGGGTACTTTACCAACACATTACCGAACTTGAAGAAAACCAACATTTTGATGTTGTAATCGCTACGGCTTATATTCACTACATTCCATTATTAGAATCGTTAAATGTCACCTACGATAAATCGTTTTTTTGGATTCACAACGAAGAGTTTTATCCGTGGTACAATGGTGAAGAACTTCCAAACAAGGGAATGGATTATCTAACCGATAGTCGAATTACATCAGTCGTTGCGGTTTCAAATTATCACAAAACTTTATTGATAAAAACTTATCCTGAAATTGAAAACAAAATTGTTGTAATTGAAAACGCAATAGACCCATATGACTGGCAAAATATAGACACCCCTCGTTATGAAAATAAATTCATATACACATCTGCTCCTGATAGAGGGTTAAAAGAACTATTGGAAATCTGGCCTCAAATCTTGGAAATGATTCCAAACGCAAGTTTGTGGGTCGCTACTCCGCCATACGCTTTAGATTGGTATGAGGATTATAAGGGGTTATATGATGGGGTTCATTTTTTAGATAACTTATCTCCAACTGAACTCTACACCCAAATTAAATCTTCAGAGTATTGGATTTACCCATCACAATACATTGAAACTTATTGTATCACTGCTCTTGAAATGATGTATGGTGGTGTTAAGATTGTTTCTACTGATACTGGAAACTTGATGAATTTATTGTTAGGTAATGCGGCTATTGTATCGACAATATCCGATACTGAACTTTTAAAAAATAGAATTTTAGAAAAATTCAAATATCTTTATAATAACAAAACCCTACAAGTAGTAAATCAGAATACCTCATATGAATATGCAAAAAATCAAACTTGGCCAATTCGTATTGAAGATTGGGTAAACCTACTTGAAACTGGTGGAAAACTTCATCCTGAATTATACACTTATTTTGAAGACCCTCAAGCTTGGATTGAACGATTTATCACATATTCAGCACGAACCAAAGAATGGGAATTGATTACGGATGAACCATTTGATAATTGTTTTTCATTCCCTCTTTTTACGGAAGAGTTTTGTAAGATGATTAGGGAGGAGGCTGAACATTGTAGGTGTTGGACTACTGATAGACACGACAATTACCCAACTACCGATATGGTGTTGGATGTGATTGGATTACACGATACCTATATGGAAATCCTTCGATTGTTTGTAATGCCATTCTCGATTTATATGTGGGCGTTGGAAGGTCGAGGTTGGGATGATATGCAGAGTGAAAACTTCCTTGCAAAATATGTCCCATCTGCTCAAGGTCACCTATCAATCCATCACGACTCATCGGACATCACTTGTCTGATTCAACTTTCAGACCTCGATGAATATGAAGGTGGTGGTACTTGGTTTAGAAGACAAAAGAAATTGATAAAGAATCCAATTGGTTATGCTACCATTCACCCTGGCAACATCACTCACAAACACGGAGCTAGGGCAGTAACAAAGGGTACGAGGTATATTATTGTTTCATTTATGAAAAACTTGGAAAGGTAAACCTCATACTATTTATATAGTGAGATAATAGTATAGGAGTTTAAATGGCAGTTAACATTCCAATTTGGCCTGGTTCGGGCTCATTTACAGCCGGAACATCTACCCCATTCGGATTTTTTGATTCTGAAGCACAATTCGCGTCAGACGCTCCGAAGGTAGCTGATTGGTGCGCTAAGCGTTTGGGATACCCAATCGTAGATATTGAATTGCAAGACATCAACTTCTTCACTTGTTTTGAAGAAGCAACCAATGAATACTCATCACAAGTAAATCAGTATAGAGCCAAAGAGAATATGTTATCTCTTCAAGGTTCTGATTTGAATTTGGATTTGAGAGATACACAAATTAACGCTAATATGGCGGGTGTTGTAAACATTGCCAAAGATTATGGTACTGAAGCATTAAGTGGTGGTCGTGTTACTGTCTACACTGGTTCATTTGAAATGGCGTCTGGTCAACAAATTTATGACCTTGGTGATGGTAATGTTGTAAATTTGGAAAGTGGTTCGGTTACTGATGGTGTGACTATTCGTAGATTCTATCACTACCAACCACCCGCAATTATCAGATACTTTGACCCATTTGTAGGTACGGGTATGGGTTCTCAACAAATGTTAAATACATTCGGTTGGGGAGCATATTCGCCTGGTGTATCATTTATGATGCAACCAATGTTTGATGACCTTCTTCGTTTACAAGCGATTGAGTTCAACGACCTTATTCGTAAATCATCATATGGATTTCATATTGATGGAACGCGTGTTAGATTGTTTCCAATCCCATCAACATCAGACGCCGGTACAAAAGTTCACTTTGAATACACATTGGACTCTGAAACAAACTCACCTATTGCAAAATCAAATGTGGTGAGTGACCTTTCAAATGTTCCTTTTCAAAGATTACAATACACTTCGATTAATTCTGCCGGAAAACAATGGATTGCCAGATACACGCTTGCTCTTGCTAAAGAAATGTTAGGAGCGGTGCGTGCTAAATTCTCATCAATTCCTATTCCAGGTTCTGATGTAACTTTGGATGGGGCTGACCTTCGTAACGAAGCATCTGCTGAAAAAGAAAACTTATTGACCGAGTTAAAAGAGGTGTTGGAGGCAACATCTCGTAGAGCTCAAATGGAAGCAAAAAGAGATGAGGCCGACTTTTTAGAATCAACTCTTGCTAAAGTTCCAAGACCAATTTATATAGGATAATAAAATGGCACTATTTGGTGGACAACGAGATATGTCTTTATTCAGAACCTTGAATAAGGAACTCATCAATGATATCATTGATACGGAAGTGTATTATTATATGTTATCAGTTGAAAGTACCAAATCAAATTTATATGGTGAGGGTAAGGACAAGATTTACAAACAACCTGTAAAAGTTCCTGCGTTATTTGAGTATGTTCAAGCTACTCAAATCTCTGATGACTTTGGTCAGTCGTATACTCGTGAAGTAACCTTTAATTTCTTAAAAGATAATCTGATTGATAGGGGTATTGTTCCTGAAATTGGCGATGTGGTTTGGTATAACGACACTTATTTCTTGATTGATACTCACTACGAAAGACAATTCTTTGCCGGTAAAAATCCATCTACTTGGGATGGTGGTGATACTCAAGGTTACTCAATTTCTATTATTTGTGATTCACACGCAACAAGATTGACTACCCTTAACTTGGAAGATACTTACTATGGTAATTCAAATCAGAATAATAACTCTATACCAATGGGATTGTAATGGCTAACAAGTATAGAAATACCGATAATACAAAACCAACCCTTACTCAAACTCAATCATCTACTACACAAGATGTAAAGTTGAATAAGGCAAAGCAAGTTCGTAGAGACCAGGATAATGTAAAGAACATTTCAGTCGGTATTTACGATGTTGATTCTGCGTTTAAGGATTTCTTGGAAAAGGATGTTAGACCAACAGTAGAAGCTGATGGTAGATTCATTCCTGTTCCTGTTATTTACGCATCGCCCGAAAAGTGGGTAGCTGCCCAACAAAGAGGGTATATGCAAGATGATAATGGTATGTTATTAGTACCGGTTATCTCATTTAAAAGAAATAATCTTTCAATCAACACGGAATTATCCAAGTTAAAGGTGGCTGAAAACGAAGATGCTCACCAAATGTTTGAACGAAAGTATACAAAGGCAAATAGATACGACCAATTTTCAATTTTAACGGACCAACAACCTGTTAGAGAGTTTATGTCGGTTGAAAGACCTGATTATGTAAACTTGGAATACGAAGTTGTAGTTTGGTGTGACTATATGGAACAAGTCAATAAGATTGTTGAACAAATTATCTATTTCCAAGGTCGTTCCTTTGGTGAAAGGTACAAATTTGTAATTAAAGCTGATTCTTATGGATTTGAAACAACCGCATTGGTAAACGAAGACAGAATCACAAGAGCCAACATTACCTTGACCGCAAAAGCATACATTGTTCCAGAATATGTGGGTATGGTTAACAATACCAAGAGAAGATTTTCAGTTGGTAAGGTATCTTGGGGAAATTCTCCAAAATTAAGCAGTAATGATACCCCTACTAAAAGTGGTAATGAATAAATTTTACATATTTATACTGTAAACAAACTAATACAAGTGTTATGGAAGAAAAATTAGTAAAGCAATTTACAGAACAAGAAGTCACCGAGATACGAGAACTTCAACAACGGGTATTGACAATCATTTCTCGAATCGGAGAAGTTGAATTAAATATCCAAGAGTTGGAATCCACCTTTCAAGAGTTAAAAAATGAAAAAGCCACATTGATTAACGCTTATGGAGAAATTAGAGTTCAAGAATCTGAATTAGGTAAACGATTACGAGAGAAATATGGGGATGGTGAATACGATATTGAAACAAATACCTTTACTCCCAACAAATAACTATCCGTTTCCCTAATTTTTGGTGTATTTATTATAAGGAAAACCAAATTTTGAATTTAGGAGAAATATAATGGCTGAAAGAATTGTTAGTCCAGGCGTCTTCACAAGAGAAAAAGACCTCTCTTTCTTACCCGCAGGTATTGCAGAGATTGGTGCGGCTCTTATCGGACAAACTATCAAAGGTCCTGCTTTTGTTCCAACAAAAGTGGAATCATTTAACGAATTTACACAACACTTCGGTGGTTTAACTGAAGATTCATACCTTCCATACACAGCACAAGCTTATTTGGAAGATGCTGGGTCTGCTACCATCGTTAGAGTTTTAGGTGCAAGTGGTTATACATTAACCAAGCCCGTAGCATTAGTATTATCATCATCTGCCGGTCAGTATGTTGGTGCTGTATTACACCCAACTACACAAACAAATGGTGGTGACTTTAGTGGTTCTTTAGTAACCGATAACACTACTGGTGATACTTTAGTCGTATCGGCTTCTAACTTCTCATTAGAGATTAAAGGTGATTCGGTAACTTCTACAACAATTACCGCTTCATTAGACCCATCATCTGCTAACTACTTAACAAAGCAGTATGGATACGCTCCTAAATCTTCAAAAGCAGCTTACACTTTCTTGAACTTCTCTACCTTCCAATCAGCATCTTTTGCTACTGGTGAGGTTGTTTTGGTTCAAACCGCTTCTTTTGTTAACACATCATACGCTCAAGCATATCAACACGCTTCAACTCCTTGGATTAAGTCCCAAAAAGTTGGTGGTGTTGCTACTGACTTGTTCAGATTCCATACTCTTTCTCACGGAACTGCTACAAACTATGAGTTCAAAGTAGGTATCCGTGATATCAAACCAGCATCTGAAGTTCCTGGTTCTGAATATGGTACATTCTCTGTTGTAGTTCGTAGAGTAGACACTTCTAAAGTTCCTAATTCAATCTATGGTCAAAGTGTTCAAGACGCTGACACACGACCTGCCATTGTAGAAGAGTTTACAGGTCTTAACCTTGACCCTAATTCTCCAAACTATATTAAGAGAGTAATCGGTGACAAATACATCACTGTTGACGCTAATGGTAAATTAACATCAAATGGTGACTACGCCAATGGTTCAGTACATATTCGTGTTGAGGTTGACTCAAATGTTGACGCAGGTTCAATTGATTCAACACTTGTTCCTTTTGGATTCAACGCATTGACTTCACCATTACAATCAGGATACGCTTTACCAAGTCCTTCATATGTGGTATCTCAATCAATCTCAAGTGAGTACAATAAGAGAGTTTATTTGGGTTACAACTTTGATTTTTCCGCTACGGATAACTTAAACTACTTGATGCCAGTACCAACTACTGCTACTGAAGAAGTAGGTTCTGACTTTGATTTGGCTGATTGTGAATCTAATGGTTCTCCAATCACACTAACTTCAGACATTGATGCTAAGAAATTTATCGTACCTTTCCAAGGTGGTTTTGATGGATGGGAGCCAAACCGAGTTGTTAATGTAGGTAACGCAATTGTTGCTGGTAATACTCAAGGTTTGGATTGTTCTTCCGCTACCGCCGCAGGTACGGTTGCTATGAGAAAAGCTATCAACGCTATCTCTAATCCTGATGAGTTCGACATCAATATGGTTGTAACTCCTGGTATCATCAATAGATTACACTCTTCAGTTACTACATACGCTAAAGATATGTGTGAAGATAGACAAGATTGTTTCTATGTGATGGATGGGGGTGCTTACTCCGACTCAATCTCCGTTGTAGTTAACTCTTTGAGTTCATTTGACTCTAACTATGTTGCTACTTACCACCCTTGGGTTAAAATCCTTGATACTGACAAGAACAAACCTGTCTGGGTTCCACCTTCAGTAGTTCTTCCTGGCGTAATTGCTTTCAACGATTCAGTTGCTGCTGAATGGTACGCTCCTGCCGGTTTGAATCGTGGTGGTTTGTCAAATGTTATCGAAGTTAAAACTCGTTTGACTCACGAAGAAAGAGATACACTCTACACTAATAGAATCAACCCAATCGCAACCTTCCCTGGTCAAGGTGCTACTGTATTCGGTCAAAAGACCCTACAAGCTAAACCTTCCGCTTTGGATAGAATCAATGTTCGCAGATTGATGATTGCTGTTAAGAAGTATATCGCTTCTTCTACAAGATACTTGGTGTTCGAAAACAACACCGCTGCTACAAGAAACCGCTTCTTGGCAATCGTAAACCCATACTTGGAATCAATCCAACAAAGAAATGGTCTTTACGCTTTCAAAGTGGTAATGGATGACACTAACAATACTCCTGATGTAATCGATAGAAACATTATGGTAGGTGAGATTTGGTTACAACCAGCCAAAACTGCTGAATTCATCATCGTTGACTTCAACATCTTACCAACCGGCGCTGCATTCCCAGGGGCATAAATTAAAGAAACTACTATTTATTAGAAAGACAATAGGAGATATAAATGGCACAATTACTTGACCCAAATGAAATTATGTTCACCAACTTTGAACCTAAAATGTCAAATAGGTTCATTATGTACATCGAGGGAATCCCCGCGTACTTGGTGAAAACAGCCGCCAGACCTGAAATTACAAATGGTAAGGTGACTATTGACCACATCAACACCCGTAGATATGTTAAGGGTCGTTCTGAATGGTCTGATATCACTGTAACTCTTTATGACGCAGTTGTTCCTTCAGCTGCTCAAGCAGTAATGGAATGGGTTCGTTTACACCACGAATCAGTAACCGGTCGTGATGGATACTCTGATTTCTACAAAAAAGACATCGTATTCAACAGTTTGGGTCCTGTTGGTGATAAAGTAGAAGAGTGGACATTGAAAGGTGCTTTCATTCAGACCGCTAAGTTCTCTGATATGGACTACACCGGCGAAGACCTTGCTACAGTTGATTTGACACTTACTTACGATTACGCTATCTTACAATACTAAAATACGGATTGTAATAATAATTGGAAAATGAGAACCCCCACTTTTTGTGGGGGTTTTTTTGTATTAAAAAGTTTTATTTCCATATTTATATGAGGTTAACCAATTAAAGGAGAAATATATGATTAATTTTGTTAGAAGCATTGACACTAATGTTGTTGAATACGCAAACGGCGTAGGTTCATTCGTAGACGCAGGTGAAGAACATTTCACTATTGACGCAGCTACACCAGAATGGGGTCTTCCCAATCCAGGTTGGGACAAAGGTTCAAGAGAGGGTATCTCAATTGAAATCGAACTTCCTGAAGGGTTTGTTGTTGGTACATCTAAATTAGTAGGTACTGAAGGAAATTATTCTATCGAATTATCCTAATCTAAAAAAATAATAAGTTATGGTAGATTTACAAGATGACTACAAAGGGATGTCGGATAAAGACATCGCCTCACAAATTAGGGCACAACACGAAGTTCAACAAATTCGTGATTACAAATTCCCTACCGAAATTATTGAATTACCATCGAGGGGGCTTGTCTATTCAAAGGACAATCCCCTTTCGACTGGTAAAGTTGAAATGAAATATATGACTGCAAAAGAGGAAGATATCCTTACAACTCAATCATATATTAAGGATGGGTCAGTTCTTGACCGATTATTCCAATCTCTTATTGTAGGTAATGGTGAAGGTCAATCAATCAAATATGTTGATTTGGTTACTGGTGATAAGAACGCCATTATGATTGCTGCAAGAATTTTGGGATATGGTAAAGATTATGAAGTAGAGATTCAAGACCCATTTTCGAACAACAAACAAAAAGAAACTATCGACCTTACTCAATTTGAGAACAAGGAATATGATGGTTCTAATCAAGTGGAACTTCACAAGAACGAATTTGAGTTCACGCTCCCATCATCAGGTCGTAAAATTACATTTATGGCTATGAGTGAATCTAAAGAAAGAAAAGTTAAACACGAGGTTGAAGAACTCAAGAAGGCGAATCGTAAATTAAAAGATGAAACCTCGCGAGAACTAACTACTCGTATGAAAACTATGATTCTATCAGTAGATGGTGATACTGACCAAAAGACAATTAATCACTTTGTTGATAACGAGCTATTTGCAGTTGATTCAAAAGCCCTCCGTGGTTATATCAACCAAGTAGTTCCTGATATTGACTTAACTTGGGAGTTTGTTTCAGAAGAAACCGGGGAAAGGAGGGAGATGCTACTGCCTATGGATACTGGCTTTTTTTGGCCTCAATCTTGATTATAGGAAGCATCTTCACGCTCACATTTTTGATTTAATTTACCACGGAAATGGTGGATTTACTTTTTCGGATGTTTACAATATGCCTGTATGGGCTAGAAAGTTCTATATTGGAAAGATTATAGAATTTAAACAAGAAGAAAAGAAGGCTCACGATAAAGAAGCCGCTAAAGTTCGTAGTAAAATAAGGAAATAAGGAATACCCAACACATTTGTTGGGTATTTCTATATTTATACTATATGGAGTTCAAATATGGTACCAGTAAAAGAATCTAAATTAAGGGAAACTTTAAAAGCCAAAGGGATTGATGAGGGTTTCATCGATGGACTTATTGGTATTATTCAGCAACGCAAGGTAGATAAGAAATCTAAAGAATTAACAAGTAAACTAAAGAAAACTCGTGATAGTTTACGAGATGAGTTTATTAAATTCTATGGTAGTTACGATGCCATTCCAGCTAGCGTTAAGAAGGTAATTGAAAAGTAAGGGTATAGAATATGGCTTCTTCTGCTGATGAAACTAAAAGAATGAGAGATGCGGCGCTTGAAGCTAGAGATAACTTTCAAGCCATATCTGATATTTTGTCTAAAAATCTTGCCACTACAAAGGCATCTGCTGATATTATGGGGCAGATTACAAAGAACTTAAAGGGACAAATTTCATTAGAAGACCAAATATCGATTCTTGAACAAGAAAAGAACGATTATCTTGAAGAAGCTCTTAAAACTGGTAAGATAATTAATGAAGACCTTGTAAAACGATTGGATTTGTCACTTGACCTTCTAAAAAAGGAAAAAGAACGAAAAGAAGTTGAACAAGAAATTAAAGACCTTGGTAAAGATTTTAAGGATTCTCTACTTGGGTCAGTAGGATTATCATCCGATATGCTTAAAAATGGTATTGCGTTTGGTATTGGTATGGCAGTAGCCAAAAAAGCTACCGAAATGATATCATCCGCATTTGAGTCAACCGTGGGTCTTGCTAAAGACCTATACACTCAAACAGGTGCTACTGCTGCCGAATCTGCTCGTTTAGCCGGAAACACTATGAGTGCTATGCTTTCTATGGAGGGTCTTTTGTATGGTGGTGAGGCGTTAGCACAAGCTGCCAAAGACGCTTCTGATTATTATGGTAGTACCAAAGTTGTAACTGCTGATATGCAGAAAAACATCACAAAGTTAAGTGCTATGGGTGTTGATGGTGCTGCTCAAATGAATTCAATTTTTGAATCGGCGTCTGGTAATGCTGGTGATTTGACCAATGAAATTCAAGCGATGGCTCAAGACGCGGGTGTAAATGCGAGTGAGGTATTCAAGGAGATGGAAGGTAGTATGGTTTCTATGGTTGGTAAATCCAAAGAGGAACTTAAATATCTTGCTGAAAAAACAGTACAACTCAAAAAACAAGGTATGAGTGTGAAAATGATGGATGAGATGTCAGCAAATATGTTGGACATTGAAACTTCATTAAGAGCTCAAACCAAAGCTCGTGCGTTTGGTATGAGTGAGATGATGGGTGATACCGAAAAAATGCGTCAAGCTGCTATGGAAATGAACTATGGTGATAAAGCCAAAGGTATGGAAATGATGGCCGATGCTATGAAAGAAGCTGGACTTACATCAGACAAGCTTGGAAATATGGGTGCAAAACAAGTTGAGATATTAGCTCAAAGTTATGGCACATCAGCAGAACAACTCACCGAGATGGTTCAGAAACAAGAAGAGTTGGACAAGATAATGAAGGAAACTGGCGTATCTACTACCGCAGAAGCAATTGCTATCCAAGAACAAGAGGCCGCTCAAAAAGCTATGTTTGACCAAATTAAACAAGGTGCTTTATCATCTCTTCCACTTTTAGCCCAAATGGTTGGTCAATATCTTATGATGAAAACTTTATCAAAAAGTGTTGGTGGAGCCGCGGGCGGTGCAGGTGGTGGTAAAGGTGGTGGCGGTGCTATGGGTGGTATAACTGACGCTATTGGTAAGATGGATATGGGTAAGGTTATACAAGGAGCCGCTGCGTTAGTAATTGTGGCTGCTGCTGTATTCGTATTTGCTAAAGCCGTTCAAGAATTTATGGTGGTATCGTGGGAAGCGGTTGGAATGGCTGTTGTATCGATGTTAGCACTTGTTGGTGCTCTTGCTCTTGTTGGTGCTATTATGATGAGTGGTGTAGGTGCTGTTGCTATTCTCGCCGGTGCCGCCGCAATGTTAGTAATCGCCGCTGCTATGTTCGTGTTGGGTAAAGCTATCCAAGAAATAGCCAAAGGTTTTGAGATGATGGGTGCTTTAACTGAAAACTTGGTAGCATTGGTATTGATTGCTCCTGGTCTAATTGCACTCGCTGGTATATTTGGTCTTCTTGGTATAGGTTTAATCGCTATGAGTGTAGGTCTTGCCGCAGTAACCCTTTTCTTACCAACAATTATGGTTCTTGGAATGATGTTACCACTAATCGCAAGTGCTCTTGGCTTTGGTGGGGGTGAATCCGAATCATCTTCAACCGGTGGTGGAACTACTTCAGACCCATTATTAGAAGAAATTAGAGGTCTTCGTTCAGACATACAAAATCAACCTGTTCAAATAGTTATTGATGATAAGGTAGTTTCTACAATCAATAAGAAAAATAGTAGAATGCAAGGTTATAGAAACCAATTCAAATAAGGAAACCTAAATGGCGTTAAAGGATTTAAAATCTGACCTTTCTAAATTTAGAAGACCTGTTGAGAAACCGCTTGTAGAACAAAAACGAGTGGAAGTACCAAAGTCGACTAATCAAACTCCACTATCTCAATTTGTGGACTCAACTCCAGCTGCGCCAAAATCAAACCTTACGACACCTAAACAAGGAGTTACCCCAAACAAGTTCGACAACTCATCCAATTTCTTGGGTGAAACAACTCCAAATAAGTTTGATAACACATCGAACTATTTGGGTGAAACTACACCAACAAAGATGTCCCTAAAAGAAAGATTCTTGGGACAAACCGAACCAAAGGTAGTTGAACAAGGGGATAAATTCAAAGGTGAAACCGAAACAAAAGATATTACTCAAGGAGATAGATATAAGGGTGAAACGACTCCTCAAGGATACTCCAATGCGGAAAAGTTCAAAGGAGAAACCACCCCAAACGAGTTCAAGTTCGTAAAACAATTCTTGGGTGAAACAAATCCTACTAAATCAAACCTATCTGCTCAATTCTTGGGTGAAACGAATACAACGAATATAACTCAAGGTGATAAGTTTAAAGGTGAAACTGACCCTACCTTAATTACATATGACCCTAACCTTGAGAAGCAGGGAAAAGACCCTAAATTTGTTGATTTCTTCTCTAACGAAGACGCGTGGGGATTTAGTCCATTACAAAAACATAAATCACCTTCTAAATTCAGAGGTGTAGACCCCACACAAACTAATTTTGATGGTACTACCTCATTATATGGTTTAAATACTCCAAAAAAGTATAATGAACAATCTAAAGTCACAAAATTAAATTCTAAATTTGATTTTACAACTGCTGTAAACTATAATGTGACCCGTGACTTGGATAATGGTCTTAAAAAGTCATATACAAACAAAGTTTTAAAGAAAGAATACAATAGATTCAATCTTAAAGAAGATTCTCCAAATAATTGGTTTATTAAACATCCACTTATTCTCACAGGCATCCAAACCAAAAAAGGTGAACCATTTAATTATGGTATTGGTGGATTGTCGTTTATTAGAGGTGGTGCTGTAACCTCAACAACTCGTGCCGCGTTTGATACCGCCAGAATCGCTCAAATGATTCTAACACCACGGGGTCTTATTTGGGGATTAAAACAAATTGGAATGCAGAGAACCAATACATATGGTAAAGCGTGGACTCCAATTAATCTTCTTGCTAATGTTTTGAGCCAACATATTGGTTTAAGATGGGATAGGCCTGGAATTATACCAATTGGTGATGAATCTTGGAAATATGGTTTTAAGATGCGTGTTATCAAGGTTGCTGAAAAGACAAGCAAAATCGCAGGATTGCTTGCTCAAAAATCTACCGAGGTTGAGGGTATATCATACCTTTATAACAATAAATTAAAACTTGGAGTTGGTCGTACTCTTAAAGAACAAAAAGGTGGTCCTGATTCATTCTATGGAATTGGAAAAACCTTCACAACACAATATGTAGATACTTTCCAAAACGATGGTAAAGATTGGGGTGATTCTCAAGCGGGTAGAGCTGTTGATGTTGGTGGTGGGTGGTCATCTTGGAAAGCATTTGAACAAAAATATGACCCGTTCAAAAAGAATTTTAAAACATACACCGAATCTCTACCCGATGACAACGAAGGTAACCTATCATATCAGACCGAAGAAAACTCACCGATTCCAATTGATACCAAATTTAAACAACGAGGGTTATATGAATCTGATGGGTTGATTAAAGGTCAAGCTGATATTGCCGATTACGAAGCAATCTCTTATGCTAAAATAGCTAAGCGTGCTAATGACCCTATGACTACAAATCCAACCGATTTTAGAGAATTGTATCCTGGTACATTAAAAGACCCATTATCCGGTCAAGGTGGGAAGTATGGTTATAAAAAAGCCGGAATCGGTAGTCGTTATAAATTAAGTTCACCTCTACCTGGTACTCAAAAAACTTTTGCAAATATGTTTGGTGCTTCTTCAGTATTACATCGTGATAGTGGGGATGAAATAAATAAACAGGTTTATAGTTCCGACATTAAATCTGACTTTGTAACTTTGTATTTTAGAAAAAATTCACCAACTGCTCAGATATTACAATTCAGAAGTACTGTTAGTGGTATTACTGAAACATTCTCACCTTCGTGGAATGGTGTGAAATATCCAGGTCGTGCGGATAAGACATATATGTACGAGGAGTTTGAAAGAACACTTTCATTTAATTTTAAAGTATATGCCGAATCTCGTGGTGATATGCAAAATATGTGGAATAAGTTAGATGAACTATCGAGAATGGCGTATCCAATTCATAGTAGTAATACTTATACAGGTTACCTTGTTTATTTTAGATTGGGTGATTTATATAACAATGTTGCATCATTTATAACTTCGTTGAGTTACACCATACCTGATGATTTACCTTGGGATACCAATCAAGATGGTGCTTTGGGTGAATTACCTATGGGTGCTGATGTAAATATTAGTTTGACTCTATTACCCAATGGTAGTGTGTATAATGGTAGTAGTAAAGAATATTCATTTAAGTAAAAATTATGGAACGATACAAAGATATAAAAGTTTTAAAAGACAAGAACGGAAAACGATTTTTGTCAACCACTTTATTACCGGTCATCGAACCAACTGAAAATGATGTATACATCACAGGTCAGATTGGTGATAGATTGGACAATCTTGCGTTCAAATACTATGGTAATTCTACTTTTTGGTGGGTAATTGCTAGAGCAAATAATATTGGTAAAGGTGATTTAGTAGTTCCACTTGGAAAACAAATACGAATTCCAGACCCATCCTCTATATTTACATTTGAAGAGGAGTATTACAATCTCAACAGAGAGGAATAAGTTATGGGGTTATTTGACGCAGGTACAGTTACTTGGCCATCCGGTCCGGCAAATTCAAAACAAACAAACTATCAACGAAGAGCGTATGGTAGTGTTACTTGTACGGGAAATGCTAAATTTGGATGTTCTGGTGGTAAAACTCTTTCTTTTTATAGTGCGGCCGACCCAAAGGTACAACGAGGTGGTAGATATGCTCCCGTATCTCATTTAACTTCATTGACTACAAAAAACCACGGTGGTGGTGATATGTCAGAAGCCGCTCTTTGGGAAATTGAATTTCAATATAATGTTTATGATAAAAGTGAGTTGGACTCGTTAGCCACCTCGTTTATGATTCCGGGTTCTCTTTTAACAGTCAAACTTGGATGGAATACCGGTGGTTCTTGGTCAGTAACCGATGCGGAAGTATTTGATTTTAGTTGGAGTTATAATGTAGATGATGGTAGTTGGAGTTGTACCTGTAAAGCATTGGGTTCAAATGCGGGTTCGGCTGGTGGTATTTTTATACCTACTTCGGCAACCGTTAACGAAGTTAAAGATGCCGATGGTACAACACGAGTCGGTTATACTCTATTTGCAGGAGTGGATATTACGGCCCAAAAGGTCTTGGGAGTTAATCGAGATAAAGATGGTAAACTCACAGGCGCAGGCCTTCCCTCAAAAGATGGTAGTGCTAAACAAGTAAATAATTATGGTATTATTAATGCATTTGTGGAGTCAGGTTGGTTTTCAGATACAAGTGAATACCAAACAGTAACCACATTGGCAACCGTCATTACTTACATCAACAAAGCAATTGATACGACAGGTATTAAATTTGAATGGGAGAGTGACAAATACCACGCATTGCCAGGAATGATATCAGCTGACCCTTTAAAAGTATGTTTGCCGGGTGAAGGTGCCGCATATCATCCAAGTGTTACGGAAAATAAAAATAACTTTTCAGGCCTTGGTGGTTCTCTTGGGGTGATTAGTGACCTATGGGTGTCAACTCAACTTTTAAAAGAAATTGAAGAATCCCTATTGGATAAAAAATCTGATAAAACTGAAAAAGGTGCTTATACGGCAAACGCATATCTATCAAAACTATTTGGCGAAATATCAAATATGACAGGTGGGCTTGTGAATGTACAAATTTGGTCTGACCATACAAATAAAAAAGTTTATAAACTTGTAAACAAAAATTACGATGTTAAGTATTCCCGTGGTGGAGCACTAAATTTAAGAAGTACAAATACACCTGTTAGAAGTGTAAATATGTCATCAAATCTTGACCCCGATATGATGGCTGTTGCTTTTTCCGGAAGAGGTGGTGAATATCCTGAAAGTTTTGGTAAAAATATATTTAGCGGATGTTCACCGATAGGAACAATTCCTGAAAGAGGTGATACCTCTGAAAAACTTAAAGAGCTAAAAGAACAAATAGGTAATAAGTACGATACTAGCGTAACTACCGACCTTGCTTCCGTTCTAAAAGAATATGTTAATATAAACCTTTCAAATAAAGGTGTTTTTATAAGATATAATATCGACTTGTCAGTTACAGTTGATGGGTTTAATCCAAAATTTGGTCAATCTTTTACGGTAACTCCAATTCCAGCATCAGTTGGTACTGGGAATATTTCATTTGTAGTGGGTGAAATTGAACACAAATGTGATGGTAGTATGTGGGAAACTGGTATTGTTGGATATATGATGGTGCAAACATAATGGCTAGAAAAAAAATATATTATCCGGAAGGTCAAATCCAAAAAGGACTCTATACCAATGGTAAGGAGTGGATGTTGGAAGATGGTACTGAATATGTTGGTGATTATCACACTTACTATTCGGGAGAGGTATATACACGCTCAAGTTATTTGCGGAATGTATCTAAAAAGTTGATACCATACATCAACTTATCCGAAGAATCTAAAAAAACTACATTTGAATATGATTTATTGAAGAAGGCATCTCCAGAACCATTTACATTTTCAGAATATAGTAAAATACCACCAACTGAAAAAGATTATACAAATGGGTTTTTCTTTAGATACTTTGCTAAACGACATTTTTCAAATATCATATCTGAAGTTGATTCTAATACTTTTTCAAATCTAAAAGATGAATACTATGTTAGTGTAAAACTTCCGTGGAAACTTACAGGACCTCGTAATGACATAAACACGGAAAGTGGTGTATATGATACCAACCAACGATTAGTTCTTTTAGCCGAAAAAGACATAACCGGTATTCGTAATTATGTGACTGACTATACGGAATATGCCCGTATATCATCATAATGTTAATAACTTGTTGAAAACTTAACATAAATTTAACATAGAGGGCTTGGATATTCCAAGCCTTTTTACTATCTTTACACTGTAATAATGAGAGATAGTATGAATTATTTAGTCGACCCCCAGACCTTGATTTTCAACTCCCACCGAGTTAGTGGGTATTCCGAACTTGTTAAGAACATTCCCCAATGGGAGTTGTTAAATATCGCACAAGAAGTTGCCGAAGAGTGGACTGAAGATTGGCCTGAAGACCAAGGGTTTGGTTCTTCGGATAGGACTTATATGATAAAACAATATATTGACCGAGTTTGTTGGTCATTTGCATCTGGTAAGTTTATGACTCAATTCAACCCTTCACTTTCAGTAGTGGAGTATTCAGAGGCTGACCACCACGAACGAGTTCAACGAATGGAAAGTGGAATTTAATTAAGATATGAATATAGAACAATCAGTTTTTGTAAATCTCGCTCAAGTCCTTGTCGATAGGAGTGTTAATCTTGAGTTTGAAAGTGACTTTGAACATTGGAAAGAACACCAAGAGATTAAGTACACCAATGTACCCTATATTGGTAGTGGTTGGTATAATGGTCGTGATGGGTTTTATTTCAAAAAACGAGGATATAATGATTGGGAATACCTTGAAGAGGAAGCAATCCTTTCAGTCCACAATATGATTATTGATGGGTATCGTGTTAAAATCAACGACATTCAAGATGTAGAAAGTGATGATGACCGACTTTGGAACGCCAATTTCTCCTTTTTCCTCGAAAAGATTTAACAATTTGATAACATTAGAAATTTGGATATATGAAATATATGTCGTAGATTTACACTGTAAGATTGAGAGATAAACAATTAAAAAGTAAAAAATGAATTACGCTGAATTAAACCGAATGTCCATCGAAGAACTCCGTGCTTTGAACGCCAAAGTGATTGAAGTCATTAAGATGAAGAAGTATGAGGTCGCCCTTGATGTTAAAGAGGAACTCTACTTGGGTGCTAATGTCAAGGTTAACCACCCCAAGTTGTATGGTAAACAACTTCGTGTTGAAAAGATTAACCGAACCAAGGCGGTTCTTAAACTCCTTAATGGTTTTGGTTCTTACACTGTTCCTTTGTCAATGATTGAAATCGTAAAATAATCAGATATGGCTATCGTAAGTAAACCCCAAACACGAGGTATTGAAATTGACCTCACCGGTCCTCAAGGTAACGCATTCTTTCTTCTTGGAACTGCTAAGAACCTCGCCAAACAATTAGGTTTGGATGGTAACGAGATTCAAAAAGAAATGATGAGTGGTGACTACGAACATCTTCTTGAGGTGTTTGATGAAAACTTTGGAATGTTTGTAACTCTTTACCGATAATGTGGAATTATAGAGATATCGAAGTTCAGGCAGATGAGTGGGAAGAGGAACAAGAAGTTCTTCGTGAGTTAGGATTAATTGATTAAATATGTTAATAGAAAAGAAGTCCCCTTTGAGTGGTGAATGGAATGTTATGGACCTTCCTGTCACCGAGGAACAACTGACCTCTCACACGAATGGTCAGTTAGCACAAGAGGTGTTCCCACACCTTTCTCCAAGTGAACGCGAGTTCATCATTTCAGGCATCACTCCAAAAGAATGGGTGATGATGTTTGGAGAAGTCGAATAAATTTTGTATATTTGTCTTCGTGAAGATAGTAGACACATCCGAAGATTTTTATAAACATCTCTCTCATTTGAAAGAGAAGGTCTTGGTGTTTCCTATTCTGTCAAGTTTAGAGAAACATCCAAGGTCTTCTCGTATATCCGCTATTTTGATATCGGATGGGGATTTGGATTTGTTTATCAACTATCATAACATAGACGCAAACGGAATTACTGACACAATAGATTTCAGTCAGTTTAAAGAGGTGTGGGTAGTGGGTTTAAAAGACCTCTTACACCATTATGACTTTGTAGATAATATGTACGACCTTGAAATGGAGTTATTCCATCAGGCGTCAGATTTCGAGGTAGATGAAAAACCTATCTATACCGTGTTCCGTAGGAGAAAAGCTCCACGAGGTAACGACCTCATTCCAATTTGGAAACACTACGAACAATTCCAAGAGTGGAAGAAGAAGTGGGATAACATCGCCCCATCCAAATTCAGTCAACTATACCCCAAAGGGTACAATTGGATAGAGAAGAGTGGAATTCATACCCTAACGGGTATAGAATACACCCAATACAATATGTTGACTACAACATCACGACCCTCGAACACATTTGGTGGTATTAACTATGCCGCCCTACCCAAAGATGGTGGTGTTCGTGACCGATTCATATCACGATTTGAAGGGGGTAAGTTATACCAACTTGACTTTGATGGATACCATCCACGATTGATTGGTAAACTAATTGGTATCAACATTCCGTTGGATGTGAAAGCTCACCAATGGTTAGCTGACCAATATGGTGCTGACCTAAAAGACGCCAAAGCGATTACCTTCCGACAATTATATGGTGGGGTGCAGGATGAATACAAACACATACCATATTTTCAGAAAACCTCCGAGTACATCGATTCTCTTTGGAGTCAATTTCAACAAAATGGATATGTGGAAACTCCAATCCTTAAACGAAGGATAGAAAAATCGAATGATTTAAACAAAAATAAGCTATTTAACTATATTTTACAATCCGTTGAAACGGAACGGAACATACTTATATTGGAGAAATTGTTTCAACTGAAACTCACTCAAAAGTCCTTGCCGGTCTTGTACACATACGACTCTATATTGTTTGATGTACACCCAGATGATGGCGTAGAATATATAAAGAGGATTAAAGAGGTTATGGAGATTGATGGTTTCCCTACCGAGGTAGAGGTTGGTAACAATTATGGTAATATGGTAAGGACACTAATTTAACTATTTATATCTATGAAGAAACTCTTTGATTTTATAGCCAGAAAAGTTTGGAATGAAGTCGGTGTGAACCTGTCAGAAGGTATCACATCGGAAGAGTCGTTGTCGGCTACATATAAAGTTGTATCCGAACTTGTAGATGAAGAATTTGCAGAAGCGTATATCACATCCCTTTTAGAAGTAGAGGGTGTTAAGGGTGAAGAGCCCGAAGTTGGTGATGATAAAGAACTTGATAAAGAAAAGTTGGGTATGATGACTCAACTTGAAAAAGATAAACACTCTGAAAAGAAAACTCAAGAATTAGATGAAGATACTTGGGTAAAGAACAAAAAATCAGGTTCGGTATATCAAGTTAAAAACTTTAACCCATCAACCCAAGACCCTGCGACTAAAGATGATATTGAACAAGCCGAAAAGAAAACTTCAGAACCACAAGATAATGGGTATGTTGGTCATAAAGATAAATCACTTGAAAAAGTAGATTCTTTAAAAAGTGAAGAATTCAATAGACCATTAGAACCAAATGATGCTGAGTTTGAAAAACGAAATAAGAAGTTTGCAAACCCAGTACCACCTGAACCATATAAATTACCAGAAGATTTAGTTAATAATCCAAAGTTTCCTAAAAAGTATCTAACTGCTTTGGAACGAATGATGAATACAAGACCAACAGGTGATGGTACAAAATGGACTCATTATAGTGACATTCCTGGTGGTGCTGGTCAAATTTCCGCCCAAGCTGGTGAGTTAATGACTATGATGGGAACATCTATGAGTGATGCTGAATTTAATAAATTCACAAACTCTCTTTTAGAACACGAAGCCGCATTGATTAAAAATAATCCAAAGTTAAAAACAGAGGGTTCTCGTATTGTCACTAAATCTTGGATTAAAGCTTCTCAAAACAATAGAAAAGCAATCCTCAATAATATTGCAAGTGAATTTCCAAATGCCGAAGTTACTGCTACCGCTTGGGATACACAAAATGATGTAGAATCATTGGGTATGAAAAACTATCAAAAGAACAAAGGATTTTCTACCGATATGTACATAAAGTTAAAAACAACAGATGGTAAGGAAATCTTAAAAGAGGTTTCTTTGAAAAAATCAACTGAAGTTAACTTTTTAAATTCGGGAGCTGGTAAATTTAACGAATGGGATGCAAACTTACCAGATGAAATAAATCAGAATGTCTATCGTGACAAACAAAGAGAATCCTTGGTATCTACTGGTTCTAAATTAAAGTCAGAAGTTGAATCTCTTTTAAATTCGAATTCACCTCAAGCATTAGAGCTTAAAAAGACAATGGAATCTAAAAAGATTGATTTTGCTCAAGCTCTCGAAGATACTAAAAATGGTAAGGGTAGTCGTGGTAAATCTAAAGTTGTTTTGGAAGCGATTAAAGCTCTTGCTGACTCTGGCAATGAAACTGCTAAACAACACATTGATGAGGTTAATCGTACCCATCGTGAGTTCCAAGAAAAAGCTGTAAAAGCCATTACCGAAAATCCAAAAATGAAGGCTGGTATGCTAAAAGAAATCCGTTCGGAATTTCCATTAAAAGCTGTATCCGATGGTGAGGAAACTATGGCTATTGGTGATAATTCTCTTGACAAAAAAGTTATGAAGAAAATCTTTGGAACTGATAGCTACGATGAGATTAAAGAGAAATTAAGTGCCCAACCCGGCCCACCTCCGTTCTTGGGATATAAAGCCGAAATTGGCGATAAAATCATACCATTAGCTGAAATCAAGGTCCGTGAGGATGGTGTGGGGTATGGTGGACAAATGAAATTTGAAATGACACTTGATAAGAGATTTGCAAAAATACTAAAACAAGCAAACGAAGACACATATTCAAAATAATATACGGAGATATGAGTGAGAACACAATTATTATGCACCTTTACTAATGAGGAGTCATTTGATACTATTATAGAGAAAGTATTTAAGTATGATTTATTCAGTAGAAAAATATTTGTACTAAAGTTAGAGCCCTCAAAAGAATTGGTTGTGAGTTATAATATCATTCCACATCCAGAACACCGATTCTTGCCAGGAACTATTATGGTACATCGTAAAAAAGAAACAAACACAATGTATACCATCAACGCATTAAACCGATTAATCACCTCATTGAATGGCGGTATCGAAGACAAATCGTATCAGGTGGATTGGGAATATTATCGTAATACACTCATCCTAACCGATGGTGATAGTTACAAGATTATGAAGACAAATTTGTTCCGTATTATTGATGTTAACAAATAGTTTTAGATATTTATACCAGTAGGTACAATACCAACAGGTATAACCCACAAAAACTGAAAAATAAAAAAATATTTTGAAATACATTTGGAATTGTCAACCAAATGTTGTATATTAGTGACAAGTTTAACAATTAACAATTAAAAAAAGGAAAATTATGGCTATTGATTTGAACGCAATCCGTAACCGTCTGAACACTCTTCAGACAAAAGTAACAAAAACAGACAATTTGTGGAAGCCGACTCCCGGCAAACAACAAGTAAGGATTCTCCCTTATGTCCACAACACCTCAAACCCCTTCTTGGAACTTTACTTCCATTTTGACTTTGGCGGTAAGAACATCATCTCTCCGATGTCTTTCGGTGAGGCTGACCCTATCGTAGAGTTTGCTGAGAAGTTGAAGGCAACTGGCAATCGTGATGATTACCAATTGTCACGCCAATTGACTCCAAAGATGCGTACCTATGTACCTATCTTGGTTCGTGGTGAAGAGTCCGAAGGTGTTAAGTTTTGGGGATTTGGTAAGAATGTTTACCAAGAACTTCTTGGGTTCTTTGCTGACCCTGACTATGGTGATTTGACTGACCCTGTAAATGGTCGTGATATCACGGTTGAATTCAAGACCGCTGCTGAAGTTGGTAAATCTTACCCAGAAACTTACATCCGTGTAAAACCATCAACCACTCCTATTTCAGAGGACAAAAACATTTTGGAAATCGCAAAAAATCAGATTGATTTGACTACGATGTTCAAGCGTGTTTCTTACGATGAAATGCAAGGTATGTTGGAACAATGGTTGGAAACTGGTAAAGTTGCTGACACTTCGGAGGAGCCGGTTGCTGACACAACCACAAAGACCGCTACCGCGGCACCCGCTTCGAATGTCAAAGACGCATTTGATGACCTATTCAACGACTAATTAAAAATTTATGGCAAAGAAAGTAGAATCAACTCGTGATGAGTTATCTTCTATTCTTGCCTCTAATCTAAACAAGAAGTTTAAAGCTGCCCACAAAGTAGCTTTCTTCTTGGATGGGTCAGAGCAGACACCCACCGACTTGGATGATTGGGTATCTACTGGCTCACCGATGTTAGACCTCGCAATCGCAAACCGCCCCAACGGCGGTTTGCCTGTGGGTCGAATCACCGAGATTACAGGTTTGGAAGGGAGTGGTAAATCATTACTCGCAGCTCACGCTATTGCGGACACTCAAAAGAAGGGTGGGCTTGGTGTTTACATTGACACCGAAAACGCAATGAACCAAGATTTTCTTATGGCAATTGGGGTTGACATCAAAAAGATGTTGTATGTACCTCTTGAAACCGTGGAAGACATCTTTGAGGCAATCGACTCGATTATTGAATCAGTCAGAGCCGCAGATGGGTCAAAGAAGAAATTGGTAACTATCGTAGTCGACTCCGTTGCAGGTGCTTCTACAAAGGTTGAGATTTCAGCTGATTATGACCAAGCCGGTTACGCCACTCAAAAGGCAATCATCATCTCAAAGGCGATGAGAAAAGTAACTAACTTGATTGGTCGTGAACGAATTTGTTTAATCTTCACCAACCAACTCCGTACTCGTTTGGGAGTATCATTCGGTGACCCTTGGACTACAAGTGGTGGTAAGGCAATCGCATTCCACTCATCTTGTCGACTCCGACTCAAACAAATGGGTCAGTTAAAATCCAAGGTAGGTGGTGTAGACCAAGTAGTGGGTATTAAGACCCGTGCTCAAGTCATTAAGAATCGTATGGGCCCACCCCTTCGTTCGATTGACTACGATATCTACTTTGATAGTGGTATCGACAATTATGGTTCTTGGTTAGAAATGATGAAGACATATAAACTCGTAAATCAAAGTGGTGCTTGGTACACTTATGTGGACAAAGTTACCGGTGAGGAAACCAAATTCCAAGCTAAAAACTTTGAAGAGTTTTTGTCAGAACGACCCGACTTAAAAGAAACCATTTACAACGACATTTGTGAAACATACATTATGTCTTACAAAGAGTCCAGCGCAGAATCAAATATTGACAACATAGAATTAACCGATTTCGATGATTAATAAGTATAAGGAACTACTCAAGGAAGTTAGTAAAGAACATAACGAAAACAAAAACGAAGAACTCAATGACCGGGTCTTAATTATCGATGGTCTGAATCAGTTTATTCGTGTCTTTGGGGCAGTTCCTGCGCTTAACGATGATGGTGAACATTGTGGTGGTGTGACAGGGTTTCTCTTGTCCACCGCTGCTACCATCAGAACATTGAAACCAACTCGTGTTATTATTGTCTTTGATGGAAAGGGTGGTTCGAATCGTAGAAAGAGCTATTACAAAGAGTATAAAGAGGGTCGTACTGGTTTAACCAAAATCAATCGACTTGCTGGATACGAGGACCTTGAAGACCAACAAGAATCGATGCGTAAACAATTCGCACGACTGATTGAATATCTTCAAGTATTGCCTGTAACCCTAACCTACATTGATTATGTAGAAGCCGATGATATCATCGCATATCTCGCAAATCATTACTTCAAAAAAGAAGTTACAATCATTTCATCCGATAAGGACTTTCTTCAGTTGGTAAATCCACGAATCAAAGTGTGGGCGCCTACGAAGAAGAAGATGTACGATGAAGCTCTCGTAAAAGAAGAGTATGGAGTCATTCCCCAAAACCTAATTTGGTATCGAGTCATCACAGGTGATAAATCGGACAACATTGAGGGAGTTCGTGGGATAGGTGAAAAAACAATTCACTCTAAAATGGATTTCCTAAATGATTCAGAACTCGATATGGATGAATTCCTATCGAAAGTCACATCAGAATGTGATTCAAAGTTGTCGCAAAAGTTGATTGAAAATACGACAACAATTCAGACAAATTATAGGTTAATGCAACTGAAGGAGCCCGAAATCTCCTCTTCTATTACTTCAAATGTACGAAACATTATGGATGACCACCGACCCTCTTTGGACTTGGTGGAATTTAAAAAGATGTTTATGTATGACAAACTTTACACTGCTTTCGCCAATGTGGACTCGTGGTTAAGGAACTCATTCACATCTTTGGAAAATAATCTAAAAAATCATTTTGATATCTCAAAATAAAGTCGTATATTTGTAGTCATATGGAGAAGTTCGGAAACAAGTTTAGTACCACCTTTCAACAAAAGGTAATATCCGCAATGATATCGGATAGGTCGTTTACACGACAAATCTATGATATCATCAAGCCGGAATACTTTGATGCTGAAGCATCGGAGTGGTTGGTAAAGACCATTCTGAATTATTTTGATGAATATGAGAAAATGCCTACATTGGATGTTCTCAAAGTCAAAATCAATGGTATTGAACGAGATGTTCTCCGTACATCAGTCGTTGATACTCTCAAATACGCGTGGAATCACCTCGAAAGTGATGATTTAACTTATGTTAAGGACCAAGTTCTTGACTTTTGTAAGAATCAGTCAATTAAGAACGCAATTCTTGATTCAGTAACACTTTTAGAGGATGGTAAGTATGATGTGATTAAAAAGAAGATTGACACCGCTATGAAAGCTGGTCAAGATTCAGATATAGGTCACGATTACAAAGTTATGATTACGGAACGATATGAAGATTCGGTTCGTAATGTGGTTTCAACCGGATGGGAGGTCATTGATGAGGCAACACAGGGTGGTTTTGGTAAAGGGGAGTTGATTCTATTCGCAGCTCCTCCGGGTATTGGTAAATCGTGGTCTTTGATTAATATCGGAGTCGCCGCGATGAAACAAGGGAAAACCGTCGCTCACTACACTCTTGAATTGAATGAAGGTTATGTAGGTCAGCGTTATGATGCTGTATTGAGTGGTATTGCGGTAGCGAATCTTAAATACAATATGGATGATGTCAAAAAGGCAGTCCAAGGAGTGAAAGGTGACCTTGTTGTAAAACACTACCCAACCAAAACTGCCGGTGTTACTTCTTTAAAAGCACATATGGATAAGATGATTCTACAAGGTAAAAAACCTGACCTTGTGATTGTCGATTACGCAGACCTACTACGAGGACCTACAAAAGAAAAACGACACGAGGAGTTGGAAGAAATTATTGAGGACCTTCGTGGTATGGCGGGTGAGTATGAAGTACCAGTATTTACAGCATCTCAAATCAATCGAAGTGGTGCAGAAGATGACATTATTACAGGTACAAAAATCGCAGGTTCGTTCTCCAAAATGATGACTGCTGATTTCGTGGTATCACTTTCTCGTAAGATTGAAGACAAACTCGCGGGAACTGGCAGGTGGCATGTAATCAAAAATCGTTTTGGTCCTGATGGTATGACTTTCCCATCAAAAGCTAACTTTTCAACCGGTCAAATTCACATCTATAACGATGATTCCATTAATGGTATACAAACGAAAAAAGAGATGAAAAGTGGGGAGAGTTTAGTAAGAAAAGAACTTGCTCAAAAATATAAAGAAATGAAGGGAAATGTCGACTTTTAACTTGAATAACACTATATCTATAATCACCTATTTTAAAATTTATGTCTAACAATTTACAGGAGAAGTCGTATGTCCCTATTCGATAATCGTATCCCATTTAAACCATTTGAATACCCAGAATATTACACCGAAGGTTGGTTGAAACAAGCACAAGCTTTCTGGCTCCATACCGAAATCCCAATGCAAGGTGATGTCAAAGATTGGAATGAAAATTTGTCAGTCGCTGAGAAAAACTTGGTTGGTAATATTCTATTAGGATTTGCTCAAACGGAATGTGCGGTATCGGACTATTGGACAACGATGGTTACAAATTGGTTTCCTAAACACGAAATCAAACAAATGGCAATGATGT
>Ga0222714_10000337_pt1 | contig 56388 bp, 56 predicted proteins | sample C33_3DmetaG_FD_165048 | JGI IMG/M metagenome (GOLD analysis project Ga0222714, IMG submission 165048) | Estuarine water microbial communities from San Francisco Bay, California, United States - C33_3D | ecosystem: Environmental > Aquatic > Marine > Unclassified | place: USA: California... | reverse complement strand
CAAAAAGATTTATTTGATTAACATAAGAAGTTTCATCATAATTTTTTGAATGTTTTATAATTTCGGGAACATTATTAAATAATTTACTTCTATTTTTATCCAAACAATCAAAAGCGCCAGCTTTAATCAATCCTTCAAGTTGAAGCTTATTAATATCCTTGCTATTTACTCTTTGGACAAAATCTTCAATTGATTTAAATTTTCCATTTTTTTCTCTTTCTTTAATAACATTTGATATAGCCTCATACCCAACTGCTTTAATTCCAGATAAAGCGTAATAAATAGTTTTATTTTTTGGAACAAAATCTGCAAAACAATTGTTAATACAAGGGTTGCAAATATTAATTGAAAGTCTTTTTAATTCTTCATAAAACTGATTTAATTTATCCGTGTTTGACATTTCCATGCTCATCGAGGCTGAAAAAAAACTCAAAGGGTAGTGAGTTTTTAAATAAGCAGTTTGATAGGCTATTAAGGCATAAGCAGCTGCATGACTTTTATTGAAACCATATTGCGCAAATTTTTCTACCAATTGAAAAATATAAATAGCCTGTTCTCTTGAAATGTTATTTTTGATCGCTCCTTCAATAAAATCTTTTTTTTGTCTTTCCATTTCTGCAGATTTTTTCTTACCCATTGCTTTCCTTAAAATATCTGCTTTACCAGCAGAAAAACCAGATAAAGACTGCGCTATCTGCATCACCTGTTCTTGATAAATAATGACTCCATAAGTTTCTTTTAAAATATTTTCAATTTTTGGATGCAAATAATCTGGTTCTTCCAAACCATGCTTTCTATTATTATAGGTTGAAATATTTTGCATAGGACCAGGTCGGTACAGCGCAACTAGAGCAATAATATCTTCAAACATATTGGGCTTCATTTGCTTAAGAACCTCTCTCATTCCAGAGCTTTCCAATTGAAAAATACCCATCGTTTCTCCTGAGCTTAGCAATTGAAAAGTTTTATCATCATCCAAAGGAATTTTTTCTAAATCAAAAGAAACCCCTTCTTTGATTATTAATTCAATAGTTTTTTTAATAACTGTAAGAGTCTTAAGTCCTAAAAAATCAAACTTTACTAATCCTGCTTCTTCAGCCCATTTCATATCAAATTGAGTAACAGGAATAGGTATGCTCGACTCATGGTCCTTGTATAGAGGAACTATTTCAGTTAAGTCTTTATCACCAATAACTATACCAGCAGCATGTGTTGCAATATTTCGATACAAACCCTCTAGTTTTAAAGCTAAATTAATTAATTTATCTATTGCGGGATCTTCTTTTTGAGCTTCTTGTATTCTTGGTTCTATTGCTACTGACTCTGCAAGTGACAATGGTCGTGAAGGGTCAAATGGTATCATTTTAGAAAGCTGATCCACTCTACCGTAGGGCAAACCAATAACTCTTCCGATATCACGAAGAGCCATTCTTGCCTGTAATTTGCCAAATGTAATAATTTGGGCAACTTTATTTTTATATTTATCTTTTACATAATTAATGACCTTGTCTCTATCCTCTTGACAAAAATCTATATCAAAATCTGGCATTGAAATTCTATCTGGGTTTAAAAATCTTTCAAATATCAATCCAAATTTTATAGGATCTAAATCAGTTATAGAAAGACACCATGCAACTAAAGATCCTGCTCCAGAACCTCTACCTGGACCAACTGGTATGTTGTTACTCTTTGCCCATTTAATATAATCAGAGACTATTAAAAAATATCCAGAAAATTTCATTTTTGAAATCATCTCCACTTCGTAGGCTAATCTTTCCTTATACTTTTGCGCTACAGGATTTTTATCTTTTTCATCTTTAATATTATTTAAAACAAAATTTTCTAATTTAATTTTTAAACCTTTTTCAGCTTGATTCTTTAATTCTTGATTTACATTTTCAGAATCAGAATTAAAATTTGGTAGCATTGGTTTGCTTGGTAAAGGTCTAAAACTACATCTTGCTGGTAATAAAAAATTATTTTCAAGCGCTTCGGGAAGGTCTTTAAATAATTCTTTCATTTCTTCTGTTGTTTTAAAATAATGCTGATTTGAATATTGCAATCTTTTAAGATCGTTTACGTAAGTTTTCTGCCCAACACATACGTAAGCATCATGAGCCTCATGCATGTCTTTGTTCATATAAAAAACTTCATGTGTTGCAATGATGGGAATAGATAATTTTGATGAAAATTCCAAAAGTCTATTTTCAAGCTCTGGTTCGTGTTTCTCAGAATGTCTCTGTATTTCAATATAAATATTTTCATTAAATATTTTTTGAATTTTTTTAATTAAAAATTCACATTCGTTAATATTATTATCTAGTAATAAAGATGATATTAAAGAATAAGAGCCTCCAATTAATACTAAAATTCCATCAGAATACTGAATTAAACTATCAATTGAGCAATGTGGATCTTCATTTTTTTCAATTGATAAATAAGATTGGGAAGATAATTTCAACAAGTTTTTATAACCTGTGTGATTTTTTGCTATTAATGAAATTTTGCCAATTTTTTTTACATTATTATTTAAAAAGGAAAAATTAATTTGAGTTCCAATCAAGGGCTGAGTTCCCACTTTTGAAATATCTTGGGAAAATTCTAATACACCGCACATATTAAAACTGTCAGAAATTCCAACAGAATTAATATTATTACTTTTGCAAAATTCAGCTAAATCAGAAATTTTTAATGCTCCTTCGCAAATGGAATATTGAGTGTGAATTTTAAAATGATTAAACTGAAAGTTCTTATGATTCATTAAGATTTAATATTAACATTGCCGTTCGACAAAGTTAATCTTAAATCCATTTTATTTGCAAGTTCTCTATTGTGAGTTGCAATTAAAATTAATCTACCTGGTTGTTTTAATTTTATTAAATAATTTAAAATCAAATCTGAGTTTTTTTTATCCAAATTACCAGTAGGCTCATCTGCTATTATAATTTTTGGATTATTAATAATCGCTCTAGCAATTGCAACTCTTTGTTGCTCACCACCGGATAATTGGTAGGGATAATGATTCATTCGACTCTCTAAACCAAAACTTTTTAAAATTTGTTCAGCCAATTTATGCGCTTCACCTTTATTTTGAGTTTTGCATAAATTTGCAATTAAAACATTTTCTAAAGCTGTAAGATCTGAAATTAAATTATTATTTTGATATACAATTGAAATAGCATTTCTACGATAAATAGTTTTTTCTTCATCACTAATTTTGACTAAATCAATTTTATCAAAAAAAATACTTCCATTGTCTGGCTTGTCCAATAATGCCAGCAAATGAAGTAAGGTACTTTTTCCAGATCCAGAAGGGCCAAGTAACGCTATTAATTTATTATCCGATAATGACAAATTCAGATTTTTTAAAACCTGAATTTTTTCAGAATTATCATCATATGATTTTGATAAATTTGATATTTTTAAAAAATTATTAATCATATTTTAAAGATTGAATTGGATTTATACGAGATGCTTTAATTGATGGAATAATTGAAGAGAAAAAAGTAATTATTAGAGAAATGGAGGAAATTAATAAAATTGTTGGAAGATGAATTTCGCTTGGCATTTTGCTTAAAAAATAAATTTCAGCGGGGAATATTTCAATCTTTAGAACGGTACTTAAAAAAATTCTAATTGTTTCTATATTGTATGAAAATAAAACACCCAAAATTACACCAAACAACGTACCTGCTGCACCGATTGAAGATCCGGTTATAAAAAATATTTTATTAATAGAAAAGCTAGAAAAACCAATAGTTTTTAAAATAGCAATTTCTTTTGTTTTATTTTTAACAAGAATAGTAAGTCCAGAAATTATGTTAAATGCCGCTACAATAATTATTAAAGTTAAAATTATAAACATAACGTTTCTTTCTACAAGTAAAGCATCATAAAAAGTCTTGTTATTATCAATCCAAGAAAAGGCTTTATAGTTATTTTGCATTATCAGATTTTTAACTAAGTTTGCCTGATCAGCATTATTAAGTCTAATTTCAATATTTCTATTTTCGTTTTGTTTAGATAAAAATTCTGCAGAAGTAGCGATATCAATTAAAATATAATTGTTATCAAACTCGTAAATACCTGTTTTAAAAATGGACCCTATTACAAAAGTAAATTGTTTAGGGACATTTCCAAAGGGAGTGCTTTCCTTTACCGTGGAAAGAACAGTAATTTTATCTCCAACCCATGCTCCCAAACTTTCGCTTAAATTTGATCCAATAGAGACATAATTTTTTCCAAAATTATTAATATTTCCATCTATTATATTTTTATTAATTAATTGATCATTTAAAAAATCTTTTTTTTCTAAAGCTCTAACAACTGAACCTTTGTTAATTTCTTTACTAAGAATTAGAGCTTGAATTTGGTAAGATAAATTTATTTTTGATAACTGAATTTTATTAATTTTAAGATATTTTTCAATATTTTGCTTACTATTTTCATAGTCATCAAATTGATAAACAAGAACATGGGGCTGAAATAGTAATAATTTTCCAATTAAATCTGCCCTAAACCCGTTCATAACCGACATGACAATTATTAATGTTGCAACACCTAAGCCAATTCCTAAAAAAGAAAAAAGTGAAATAATTTTTAAAATACCCTCTTTTCTTTTGGGTTTTAAATATCGCTTAATAACTAAAAGTTCAGAGGAATTTATCAATTGAAATAAATAGTTTTTAATTTTTTTAAAATTTCCTGTGCGGATAAAATTTCTTTTTCACACCCCACTTCTTTAAATTCGTATTGTTCAATTTCTTGTTTTGAGCCAATGATAATTTGATATGGAATTCCAATTAGATCAAAGTTTTTAAACTTGCTTGCAGGACTTTCTTCTGTGTCATCCAACAAAACATCAAAAGAATTATTTTTTAATAATTCATAAATTTTTTGTGCTTTATTTTTACAAGTTTCATCATTTTTTTTACCTAAATTAATAATCGCAACATGAAACGGTGTAACTGTTTTAGGCCATTTCATAATATTATTATTATAATTTACCTCTATTATTGCACCTACTAATCTAGAAACTCCTATTCCGTAAGATCCCATTTCAACTGTAATATTCTTACCTAATGAAGAATTAACTACTGCTTTCATCGGTTTTGAATACTTATCTCCAAAATAAAAAATATGTCCAACTTCGATTCCTCTTGTAATTAGCTGGTCATCTTTCTTAACTAAATCATCAAATTCTTTTTGATCAAATTTTTCATCTGTCGCAGAATAAGTTTCTGTATATGCTTTGACCATTTTATTTAAACTTTGTTCAGAATTATTAAAATTTTCAATTTTTAAGTCCAAAATTTTTTTACTTGTATATATTTGACTTTCTCCGGTTTCTGCCAAAACTACAAACTCGTGAGATAGATCTCCTCCTATAGGTCCAGTATCTGCTACTAATGGAATAGCTTTTAGTCCCAATCTTTCAAAAGTTTTTAGATAAGCATAAAACATTTTATTATAAGATAAAATTGCACCTTCTTTAGTCTCGTCAAAAGAATAACTATCTTTCATTAAAAACTCTCTACCTCTCATAACTCCAAATCTAGGTCTAATCTCATCTCTAAATTTCCATTGAATGTGGTAAAGTATTAAGGGTAAAGATTTGTATGATTTAACATTATCTCTAAATATTTGGGTAATCAATTCTTCATTTGTTGGGCCATAAAGCAACTCCCTATCTTGTCTATCTTTTATTCTTAACATTTCTAATCCGTATCCATCGTAACGACCACTTTCTTTCCAAAGGTCTGCTGATTGAATGGTTGGCATAAGCATTTCTTGCGCACCAGCTCTATCTTGTTCTTCTCTAACAATTAATTCAATTTTTTTTAAAACTTTAAAACCTAGTGGCAACCACGAATAAATTCCTGCAGCAGACTGCCTAACCATTCCAGATCTTAGCATCATTTGATGAGATTTAATTTTAGCATCTGATGGTATATCTTTTAAAATTGGCAAAAATAATTCTGATAGTTTCATTATTTTAAAAAGTATTGTCTAAAGTTAATTAGTTCAAAATATGTTAAAAGATTAATTAGAGCAAATATAATTAAAGAAATAACGCTGGTTATTAATAATTTTTTCAATAAATATGGATTTGAGGGAGCTCCAGGATCAGTACCTTTTGAAATTTCTTTGTTTTCAATTTGCGACTTTACGTTTAATGGAAGAACAGTAAAAAAAATTACCATCCAAATAATTACTAGAATTACTATTCCACCAACTAATGACATAATGTATTAAATTCTTATTAAAACTATATTTGTATAAGGTCTTTTTTTGGTTTTGTTATAAATAATTTTTTTTAAATTTGATTTCAAACTATCAATAAAGTTTTTTTCATTTTTTTTATTATTTAATGAATAGCTGCTTGAACTATTGACAATTGAGTCTTCAATATCATACAAAACCTCATCTATTTCCTCATCGTTTAATGGCAAACCCCTTAAATTAATTATGGGGTTTCTATCTAATTGTCCTTTTTTTGAAATTAATAAAGTTATGTCCATTAACCCATTGTAAGATAGGTTTTTTCTATCATTTAAAAAATTAGAATTCTCATCAATTAATCTATTACCATCTACTAAAAGTTTGCCACTATGAACTTTATCAATAATTTTTGGTTCTCCTGGATATATTCTAATTATGTCTCCGTTCTCAATTAAAGCTGGATTTGGAACTCCTAATGACTTTGCAAAATCAAAATGTTCTTTTAAATGCCTATGTTCTCCATGAACGGGTATTGATACCTGAGGTTTGATCCAACTATACATATCTTTCATTTCATCTCTACCTGGATGACCGGATACATGAATAAAAGCGTTCTCTTCGGATATTACATTTATTTTTCGCTTAACAAGCAGATTATGGATTTTAAATAATTTTTTTTCATTACCAGGAATAATTCTAGAGGAAAAAATAACTGTATCATCAGCATCTAAAAAAACGTCAGGGTGTTCCTCGTTCACAATTCTATTCATAGCGCCCATTGGTTCTCCTTGACTGCCTGTACATAAATAAACTATTTTATTTCTCGGAATTTTTTTTGCGTCTCTTGGATCGATTGGTGGTTTGAGATTTTGCAGATATCCACATTCTTTTGCAGTATTGTAAATTCTGTGCATTGAGCGACCAACTAAAGATAAATGTCTACCTACTTTTTCAGCACATTTAAAAACTGTTTCCATTCTTGCGGCGTTAGATGCAAATGTAGTTACAACAATTCTTTGCTTAATATTTTCCATTATAGTAAGCATACTTTCCCTTACATCTTTTTCAGATCCGGAGCGACCCTCAGTGAAAATATTTGTTGAGTCACATATCATTGCAAGTACACCTTCTTTTCCCATAGACTTTAATTTAACTTCATCCATTTTTTTTCCTAACAATGGGTCTTCATCACATTTCCAATCGCCTGTATGAAATAATGTGCCAACAGGAGTTTTAATTCTAAGAGCATTAGGCTCCAAGATTGAATGAGTTAAAGTAACGTAATTAATATCAAAAGGACCAATTTTGACATTCCCATTTAACTGAATAATTTTAATTTTTCCTTCAATCGAAATTTTTTTTTCCTTAAATTTTTCTTTTATTAAAATTGCAGTAAAAGGAGTTGCGTAAATCGGACAACCTAAGAGAGGCCATAAATGTGCGATGGCACCAATATGATCTTCATGAGCGTGGGTTAATAAAATACCAAGTAAATTAGACTTTCTTTGAACAATAAAATCTGGATCAGCAACCATCAAATCAACACCAGGAACGGAGTCGTCTACAAAACCAACGCCTATATCAATCATAATCCAATCATGATTATTTGGGCTTCCATAACCATAAAGATTCATATTCATTCCAATTTCACCTGATCCACCCAATGGACAAAAAACTAGTTCATTTTTTTCATTTTTCATAAATTAAAAATTTTCTTATTGTAGTTAATAACGCCAACTACCCCCCAAAGAGTAATGTTTTTATTAACAATTGATTTGTATTTTAGAGAATTAGCAAAAATACTTGATAAACCACCAGTTAAAATAACCTTATATTTTTTTTTGGTGGATGTAATAATTTTCTCCAATATTCCATTTATCATAGATACATAACCCCAATAAATGCCAGAATTCATGGCTGAAATAGTATCTTTACCAATGATTTGAGAAGTTTTTTTTAATTTAATCAAAGGAAGTTGGGCAGTTAATGAGTTAAGTGTAATTAGTGACAACCTAAGTCCAGGTGTTATTAATCCACCCTCATACACCCCTCCTTTATTAAGAATGTCAAAAGTTGTAGCCGTACCAAAATCAACAACTACACAGTTAGTGTTATAAGAATTATTTGCGGCAATTACATTGGCAATTCTATCTGAACCAACTTGTTTCGGTTGCTTTACATTAATTTTAATTGGATTATGAAGTTTTTTATCTAAAATTTCAAAACATATAACATGTTTTTTTTTTAACATTTTTTTTAATAATTTATAAACCTTTGGAACAACTGATGTTGCAACAAAATAACTTATATTTAACTTATTAATTAAATTTAAAAACTTTTTATTTTTATTAATAAATTTTGTTTGGAAAGTTCTAAAATTATAAATTTTTTTTATTTTTGGATTGTAAATAGAAAATTTGCAATGAGTATTTCCTATATCTGCAATTAAAAACATACTTAAAACACTCTCATTTCACGTAATAAAGTCTTTCCAAAACTCAAAGGATCTATTTTTTTATTAAAAACTTTTTTTAAATTTGTGGTTTTGTAATTTTTTATATTTGGATTTTTATTTAAATTTACTCCAAAACCAATTATCGCAAATAATTTATTTTTATATTTAAAGCTTTCTACCAAAATTCCTGATATTTTTTTGGTGTTGATTAACAAATCGTTTGGTTTTTTTATTTTAAAAATATTTGATTTAAAAATTTTTTTTAAACATTTCAATAAAACTTTTAAAGAATATTCTTGCATATTTTCTACTTTTTTATAATCTTTAATTGGAAAAAAAATCGAAGCCATAAAATTTCCTTTTATTGAGATCCAATTGTTACCAAATCTACCTCTACCTTTTTTTTGAAAATCAGAAATTATCATTCCAGAATTTGTATTATAATTTTCTACTAAATCTTTAGCCATATCATTCGTGTTATCCAAACTATCAAAATAATAAATGGGCATAAGGCATTTTAATCCTATTGTATTGCTTTTGAAGCAATGCTCACAAAATAATTTAAAATTGAAGGATTTAAGAAATAAAATAAAATCAATAATGTTGAAAATGCTAAAGAAAAACGAATACCCTTACTAGTGATCGGATCAAATTTTTCTTGTTCTGGATCAAAATAGATAATTTTAATTATTCTTAAATAATAAAAAGCAGATATCACTGAAGTAATTAATCCTATTATGGCTAAAGCAAATAAATTGGATTTAATTACAGCCATAAAAACATAAAATTTTGCAAAAAATCCAGCGAGTGGCGGTATTCCAGCAAGAGAAAATAAAATTACAGTAAAAGAAAATGCAATAACTGGGTGATTCTTAGAAAGGCCAGATAAATCTCTTATATTTTCCAAATATACATTTTTTCTCTTCATTAATATGATGCAAACAAAGCTACCGATATTCATCACCACATACAAAAATATATACAAAATAGATGAAGAAATTCCCTCATTAATACCAGTCGCAACACCAGCTAAAGCGTAGCCCATATGGCTAATGCTACTATACGCCATTAGACGTTTAATATTTGATTGCCCAATTGCTGCAACTGCCCCAAGAATCATGGAGGCTACAGAAATGAAAATTAAAATAGATTGCCACTCATTTAAAATATTTCCAAAAGCAATATACAAAATTCTTATTATTGCTCCAAAACCAGCAACTTTAGGGGCTAATGCAAAAAAAGCAGTGACTGAGGTTGGGGCTCCCTCGTAAACATCTGGTGTCCACATATGGAAAGGTACAGCTGAAATTTTGAATGCAAGACCGACTATAATAAAAACTAAACCAAAAGATAAAGGTAGGTTAGAAGATGTAAAATTTTCGGCAATTGCATAATAGTTTGTTGAACCAGTAAAGCCATAAATTAAAGAACAGCCATAAAGCAATAATCCAGAAGATAAGGCGCCAAGCACAAAATATTTAACTCCAGCTTCAGTAGATTTTATAGAATCTCTATTTAAAGCGGCCAAAACATATAGAGATAATGATTGAAGCTCTATACCAAGATATAATCCAATTAAGTTATTTGAGCTTACCATTACAAACATTCCTAAAATTGCAGTAAGAATTAGAATTGGATATTCAAATTTATCAATTTTATTATCTTTTATATATTGATTAGTAAAAAATAAGGCAAAGGCACTTGCTCCCAGTATTAATATTTTTAAAAAAGATGAAAATTCGTCTATTAAATAATTATTACTAAATAATTTTACAGATATATTGTCATTAATATAAATCATAGGAATTGTTAATAATATAACCACGGATGAAAATTTACTTACAAAAGCAAAACTATTTGTTTTAAAAACTCCAACCAGCAATAATACTAACAATGAGACTGTTAAGAATAACTCTGGATATATTAAATTGATATTTTCCATTTTTATTTTACAATTGTTGCCTGAAAAGTTGAAATTTTGGAATTATAAACTGTCACAATATTATCTACACTTACAGATATTGTATCTAAAATAATATTTGGAAATATTCCAAGAATTATTGCCAAAAAAACAAGGGGCAACAAAGTTGCCAATTCATGTTTATTAATGTCTTTTAAAGACTTAACGTTATCATTAGAGACTTCACCAAATACTACTCTTCTATATAACCAAAGACTATAACAGGCAGATAGTACAACTCCCGTAGCAGCAAAAAATGAGACTAAATAATTTGTTTTAAAAGCCCCCACCAAAACCAAAAATTCACCCACAAATCCGCTAGTGCCTGGCAATCCTAAACCAGCTAAAATAAAAATCATGAATATTATTGAATAATTTGGCATAGTATTAACCACACCTCCATAATCAGAAATCTCTCTGGTGTGCATACGATCATAAACAACACCTACACAAAGAAAAAGAGCCGCAGATACAATCCCATGGCTAATCATTTGAAAAATTCCACCCTCTAAACCTTGAGAGTTAAAAGCAAAAATACCAATTGTAACAAAACCCATGTGTGCAACTGATGAATAGGCTATTAATTTTTTCATGTCTTTTTGCATGAGCGCAACTAAAGATGTGTAAATAATAGCAATAATACTTAGGGAAAAAATTAATGGAGCAAAATACTCTGATGCGATTGGAAAAAAACCTATTGAAAATCTTATAAATCCATATCCTGCCATTTTAAGCAAAATTGCAGCTAAGATAACTGAACCTGAAGTTGGAGCTTCGACGTGAGCATCCGGTAACCATGTATGAACTGGCCACATGGGAGTTTTAACGGCAAATGAAGTGAAGAAGCCTAACCATAGCCAGTATTGATATTTAGTAGCAATCTCATATTTTAATAAAGCCTCAATATCTGTTGTTCCAGATTGTTGATAAATAAAGATAATGGCTATCAGCATGAAAATTGAACCAAGCAAGGTATATAAGAAAAATTTAAAAGCTGAGTAAACTCTTCTTATACCACCCCAAATTCCAATAATTAAAAACATAGGAATTAAACCAGCTTCAAAAAATAGATAAAAAATAAAAAGATCCAAGGAACAGAAAACTCCTAACATCATAGTTTCCATTAAGAGCAAAGCTATAAAAAAATCTTTTTTTCTTACTTTTACACTGTTGGAAGTTGCAATAATACAGATCGGAGTGATGAATGCTGTCAAAACAACAAACAAAATACTTATTCCATCAACTCCTACTTTGTATTTAATAAAATTTACTATCCACTTTTTTTCTTCAACAAACTGAAATTGCGAGGACGAGGGATCAAAATTGAACCATAAAACTAATGACAAAATAAAAACTAAAATAGATGTTAAAAAAGATACATTAAAACTTATTTGATTAGATTTGGCTTCATCATTATTAAAAAGTAAAAAAAATACACCAATCAATGGTAAGAAAATAATTATTGTTAGAATTGGAAGACCCATAAATTAAAAAATCATTAAGTAAGTTAATAAAAGTGACAATCCAATCAAAATAACAAAGGCGTAATGATATAAAAAACCACTTTGAAATTGAACAGCTTTATCAGAAACGATTTTTACTATTTTTGCAAAACCATCGGGACCAAACCCATCAATAATAAAAATATCACCCTTTTTCCAAAAAAAGTTACCTATTCTCTTGGCTGGTCTTACAAACAAAAAGTCATAAAGCTCATCAAAGTACCATTTGTTAACTAAAAAATTATATAAGGGCTGATTAATTGAAATAAAATTATCAAGATATTTTTTATTTTTTACGAAAAAATAGTAGGCTAAAGGAATAGCCAATATAACTAAACTAGGTGTAAGAAGAAGAAACCAAATCGGAGGATGAATTAAAACAAATTCTTTTAAAAAGAAAACAGAAGTATTCCAAAATTGAATGACATAACTACCAATAAAAAAATCTTTAAATATGTAGCCTGAGAATATTGCCCCTAAAGATAAAAAAACCAAAGGTATAATCATAATGAGAGGTGATTCATGAACTTTGCTCATCTCGATATGTTTATTGTTAAAATCTCCATGAAAAGTCATAAAAATCAATCGCCAAGAATAAAGGGAGGTCATAAAAGCCGTTAATACACCAATAGCCACTGCATAACCACCAAACATAGATTTTGATGAAAATGCTGCCTCAATAATTGCATCTTTAGAAAAAAAACCAGCAAACATCGGAAATCCCGTAAGTGCCAAAGTTCCAATGATCATTAATGCATAAGTATAAGGAATTTTTTTCCATACACCTCCCATATTTCTCATGTCTTGTTCTTCATGAAACGCATGAATCACAGATCCAGCACCTAAAAAAAGTAAAGCTTTAAAAAAAGCATGAGTGAAAAGATGAAACATAGCAATGTGATAAGCTCCCAACCCAGCTGCAAAGAACATATAACCTAATTGACTACAGGTAGAGTAAGCTATTACTCTTTTAATATCATTTTGAACCAATCCAACAGTTGCAGCAAAAAAAGCAGTAGTTGCCCCAACCAAAACAATTATATTCAAAACTACTGGTGAATATTCAAAAATTGGCGAACATCTAACAACCAAAAAAACACCTGCGGTAACCATTGTAGCAGCATGTATTAGGGCTGACACAGGCGTTGGTCCTTCCATTGCGTCTGGTAGCCAAGTGTGTAAAAAAATTTGTGCAGATTTTCCCATTGCACCAATGAATAAAAATATGCATATAAAATTGATTACAGAAGTCTCAAAACCTAACATACTTATATTCTTATTTTGAAGTGTAGAAATATTTTTAAATACTTCTGCAAATGTAATATCACCTACATATTTGAATATTAGAAAAATTCCTATTGCCAAACCAAAGTCACCCACTCTATTTACGACAAAAGCTTTAATGGCGGCTGCGTTTGCAGATGGTTTTTTAAACCAAAAACCAATTAACAAATAAGAAGCAAGACCAACACCTTCCCAACCAAAAAATAATTGTAAAAAATTATCAGATGTAACTAACATCAACATCATAAATGTAAAAAGAGACAAATAAGACATAAATCTTGGTTTGTCTGGATCGTGACTCATATAACCCACGGAGTACACGTGCACTAAAGCAGAAACAGATGTAACCACGACCAACATAACTGCTGTCAAAGTATCAATATAAATTGACCAGTTTATAGTTAGGGAGCCAGAAGATACCCAATTTATAATTTTAAAATTATGTATATTGGAATTAATTGCCACATCGTTGAAAAAATAAATAGAAAGCAATGCTGAAATAATCACGCAAGAACAGGTAATTAGCTGAGATAATTTATCTCCCAACTTTCTTCCGAATAAACCAACAACCAAGGAAGCAATTAATGGTAAAAAAACTAGTAAATAAGCCATACTTTATCCCTTTAAAGAGTTTATATCCTCAACATGAATACTTCCCTTGTTTCTAAAGAAAACCACTAAAATTGCTAAACCAATTGCTGCTTCTGCCGCAGCAACAGTTAGTACAAACATAGTAAAAACCTGCCCAACGATATTGTTTAAATAAATCGAAAATGAAACAAGATTAATATTTACTGCTATTAAAATTAATTCTACTGACATTAAAATTACAATCACGTTTTTTCTGTTAAGAAAAATACCAATAACTCCAATAGTAAAAATTATTGCTGAAAGAAATAAATAATGAGTCAACCCAATCTCAATCATTAATTTTTACTCCTTTAAAATTTTCTACATCTTTCAATTCAACAGAATCTTCTCTTTCTCTTGAAACTTGAACAGTTATATCTTGTCTACGAAGAGACTCTTTTCTTCTAAAAGTTAAAACAATTGCTCCAATCATTGCAACTAACAGAATTAAACCAGATAATTGAAAGAAATAAATATAATCTGTATAAATAACTAAACCTAGGCTTTCAGTATTGCTAATGAAAGCTTTTGTAGTAACCTCGTTTTTAACAAAATTAGGTTTGTATTTCCAGGTTGCAACCATCATTCCTAATTCTAATAAAATAACAAGTCCAACCAACAAACCAAAGGGCATATATTCTAAAAATCCAGACTTTAATTGAGCAAAATCGATGTTAATCATCATAACCACGAATAAAAATAAAACAGCTACGGCTCCAACATAAACAATTAGCGTTATCATACCCAAAAATTCAGCGCCTAACATAATGAATAGACAAGAAATGCTTACAAAATCTAAAATTAAAAAGAAAACAGCATGAACTGTATTCTTGCTTGATATAACCAAAATAGAAGATGCGATTGCAACAAAAGAAAAAAAATAAAATATAATTGCGTGAGCTAACATTATCTATAGGACTTGTCAGTTTTTATATTATAAGCAATTTCTTTTTCCCAACGGTCACCATTATCCAAAAGCTTCTCTTTGTTATAATACAACTCTTCTCTTGTTTCTGTCGAAAATTCAAAATTTGGTCCCTGCACAATTGCATCTACAGGACAAGCCTCTTGACATAGACCGCAATAAATACACTTGACCATATCAATATCGTATCTTGTTGTTTTTCTCGACCCATCATCTTTTAACTCCGCATCAATAGATATTGCTTGTGCAGGACAAACTGCCTCACATAATTTACATGCTATGCACCTTTCTTCACCGTTGGGATATCTTCTTAATGCATGTTCGCCTCTAAACCTCGGACTAATTGGTCCTTTTTCAAAAGGGTAATTGATGGTTGCCTTTGGTTTGAACATATATTTAACAGCCAAAAATAAACCAGTTACAAATTCACTTAGAAAAACTGTTTTTAAAATTCTATTAAATTTCATGACTGATTAGGTAGTAGATTAAAATAAAACAAAAATCCTGCTGTTAAAATCACCCAGAATAGCGATAAAGGTAAAAATACTTTCCAGCCCAATCTCATCAGCTGGTCATATCTATATCTTGGAACAATTGCTTTGACCAATGCAAACACTACAAATAATAATAATATTTTAAAAATTAACCATATCGGTGAAGGAATTAGATTAAAAGGAGCAGAGTCTATTGGTGATAACCATCCACCTAAAAACAAAATGGACCCAAGAGCGCACATTAATAAAATATTAGCGTATTCACCCAACCAAAAAAGGGCATACATCATACCTGAGTATTCGGTTTGATAACCAGAAACTAATTCGGCTTCAGCTTCAGGCAAATCAAAAGGGGGTCTGTTAGTTTCGGCTAGAGCTGAAATAAAAAAAACTACAAACATGGGTAACAAAGGAATAGCAAACCAAATATTTTTTTGAGCCATAACTATATCAACAAGATTAAGAGATCCTACGCAAAGTAAAACTGTGACAATAATGAAGCCAATTGAGACTTCGTAGGAAACCATTTGAGCAGCTGATCTTAATGCTCCAAGAAAAGGATATTTTGAATTAGAGGCCCATCCTGCCATTATAATTCCATAAACACCAAGAGAAGAAACGGCAAAAAGATACAAAATTCCTACGTTAATATTTGTGACATATAAATTTTCTCCAAATGGTATTACTGCCCATGCCAATAAAGCTAGAGACATTGTAACGACTGGCGCAAGAATAAAAATGACTTTATTTGCTCCCGCAGGAATAATAATTTCTTTGAAAATATACTTTAGGGCATCCGCTAAGGTCTGAAATAATCCAAAAGGTCCGACCACATTTGGTCCTTTTCTTAATTGAACTAAGCCCCAGATTCTTCTATCTACCCAAACAATTAGAGCTACTGCAATTAACACAGGAAGCAATAAGGCGATAATTTTTAAACTATCAAAAAAAATAATATTTAAATATTCACTAATCATTTTTTAATTCTCAGTTCCTGTTTTGGACAAATTTTCTTTCGAAAGCTTACAATCAATCATTGTTTTTGATGATCTTGCTATCTCATTAGTTTGATAATAATCAATAGAATCAAATACTACCTTAGAATCTAAGGTATCTAAAGAATTTGAAATGGATAATTTATCAAAATCAACTTTTGGCAACTGATCAATTTTTGATAAATTGGGATAAGCCTCGAACATCTTGGCTCTTAGTTGCTCTACAGTGTTAAATTTAAGAGGTTTATTCAAAACATCCGATAAGGCTCGTATAATTTTCCAATCCTCTTTTGCATTTCCAGGAGGAAAAGAAGCCTTAAAAGCTGCCTGAACTCTTCCTTCTAAATTAACATATAGCGCATCCTTTTCTGTATATGCGGCGCCTGGCAAAACAACATCAGCAATTTTGGTATTTTTACTGGCATGGGATCCTTGATAAATAATAAATTTATTTTTTTTATCAATTTCAATTTCATCAGCACCTACCAGGTAAAGTATCTCATTTTTAACAACATCTTCTGAAAGACTAAAGGCTTGCAGCATTATAGCTCCAACTGATGACGCTTTCTGATGTAAAATATTTAGACCAGGTAATGCATTATTTTTTTTCAAAATGCTTTTTGAGGTTTCTAAAACATAAAGTCCTTGTTTAGCGTTTAAAACACTCTCTCCAATAATAATAATGGGTTTTTTGGATAACTTGATTTTTTCAGAAAAAATAGATTTATCATTTTCAATATCCTTTAAAATATTCAAATTATCTCCTAAATAATTTATTTTATATGTTTGATCACCAGGGTCTCCTATTGAATAAATCTCCGTTTGATTGTTAATAAAATTTTTTCTAATTCGAGCATTTATCATAGTAGCTTCTAAGCGAGGATTTGCTCCAACCAATAAAATCAAATCAGCATGATCTAAGTTAGCTATTGAAGTATTAAATAAATAATTTGATGGATGTGAAGGATCAATGTAAAAATCTTTTTGTCTAAAATCTATCGAAGCTGAACCAGAAAAAGTTACCAAAAAATTCTTAAGAGCGTATATTGTCTCTAAATCTGTCAATTCCCCTATCAATCCTCCAATTCTAACGGTTTTAGAAAATTCTTCTTTTATTTTTTGGAATGCCTCATCCCATGTAGCTGGTACAAGCTTTCCATTATTTCTAATGTAAGGTTGATCAATTCTGTTGTTTAAGAGACCATCACAAGCATAGCGAGTTTTATCAGATATCCACTCCTCGTTAATATCCTCGTTCACTCTTGGTAAAATTCTTTTTACCTCCCAGCCTTTAGTGTCTACTCGTATATTAGATCCTACTGCATCCATTACATCTATAGTTTCAGTTTTAGTTAGCTCCCAGGGTCTTGCCTCAAATGCATAAGGTTTTGATGTAAGTGCTCCTACAGGACAAAGATCAATAACATTTGCTGATAACTCACTATCTAATGTTTTTTCTAAGAAAGTGGTAATTTCCATATTCTCACCCCTATTAATAGCTCCTAAATCTGGAACCCCAGCCACTTCTTCTGCAAATCGAATACATCTCGTGCAATGAATGCATCTGTTCATTTGAGTTTTAATTAAAGGGCCCATGTACTTTTCTTTTACAGATCTTTTATTTAATTCGTATCTAGAACTTCCTCCTCCGTATTTAACGGACTGATCTTGAAGATCACATTCGCCTCCTTGATCACAAATAGGACAGTCCAAAGGATGATTTATAAGCAAAAACTCCATCACTCCTTCTCTGGCTTTTTTTACCATTTCGGTGTTAGTGTAGATAACTTGCCCTTCGGCAACTGGCATTGCACAAGAAGCAATTGGTTTTGGAGATTTTTCCATTTCAACAAGACACATTCTACAATTACCGGCTATCGACAATCTTTCATGATAACAAAATCTTGGTATTTCTTTTCCTGCAAGTTCACATGCTTGTAAGACGCTTATGCCCTGTTCAACTTCTAACTCAACACCATCCACTTTTACTTTTGGCATTAATCTTGATTCTCCCTTAAATAATATTTATCTGGATCACATTTGTCTTCCATCTCTTTTCTAAAATGCCTAAGTAACCCCTGAACTGGCCAAGCAGATCCTTCGCCGAAAGCACAAATTGTATGTCCTTCAATTTGTTTAGTTACATCCATTAGCATATCAATTTCTGAAATATTACTTTCCCCTCTACCAATTCTCTCAAGCATTCTCCACATCCAACCCGATCCTTCACGACATGGTGTACACTGACCGCAACTTTCATGTTTATAAAACCTTGCAATTCTAGCAATACACTTAACTATATCCTGAGATTTATCTATAACCACTATACCGGCGGTACCCAATCCGCTTTTTGCTTCTATCAAAGCATCGAAATCCATCACTATGGTCTCACAAATACTTTTTGGCAATAAAGGCATAGAGGATCCACCAGGTATTACTGCTTGAAGATTATCCCAACCACCTGTTACACCGCCAGCATGTTTTTCTATTAGATCTTTTAAAGGAATGCTCATTTCCTCTTCTACGTTACATGGATTATTTACATTTCCTGAAATACAAAAAATTTTAGTTCCTCTATTTTTTGGTCTCCCAAAAGATGAGAACCAAGTAGCTCCTCTTTTTAAGATTGCCGGAACTACTGCAATAGTTTCAACATTGTTTACAATTGTAGGACAACCATAAAGTCCTATCAAGGCAGGGAAAGGAGGTTTTAATCTTGGCTGACCTTTATTTCCCTCTAAACTTTCTAATAACGCAGTTTCTTCTCCGCAAATATAGGCTCCTGCTCCAAAATGTATGTACATGTCAAAATCCCAACCTGACCCAGAAGCATTTTTTCCAATGTAACCTTTCTCATAAGCTTGATCTATCGCCTCTTGCAAAACTTTTCCTTCGTTAACATATTCACCACGAATATAAACGTAACATACGTGGGCACTAACAGCGTATGATGCTATCAAGCATCCCTCAATTAATTTTTGCGGTTCATATCTAATTATATCTCTATCCTTACAGGTTCCAGGTTCTGACTCATCTGCATTAATAACTAGATAATGAGGCCTACCATCTTTGACTTCCTTGGGGGCAAAAGACCATTTAACTCCTGTAGGAAAGCCAGCTCCACCTCTTCCACGGAGTTCAGATTTTTTTATTTCTTCAATAATCCACTCTTTGCCTTTTGCTAGTATTTCTTTTGTATCTTTCCAATCACCCCTTTTTAAAGATGACGATAAATCAAAACTTTCATCCCCATACAAATTTTTGAATATTCTATCTTTGTCTTGTAACATTTATTTATTTAGCAAAGTTAATCTTTGATTTATAGGCTCAGATCCCTTTCGACCTTTTTGGGAACCAATTTTTGGCAATTTATCATCAGCAAAACTTTTAAATATTTTTTCCGCTGTCTCTGCATCTAAATCTTCATAATAGTCATCATTAATTTGAATCATGGGAGCATTTACGCAAGCACCCAAACACTCAACCTCAATCCATGAACTTTTTTCATCATTACTCAAGTGACCTTCTTTGGTTGATATAAACTTTTTGCACATTTCAACAATTTTTCCAGAACCTCTGATAGCACAAGGTGTTGTTGTGCAAACTTGAACAAAATATTTACCTACGGGAGCTAAATTATACATAGTGTAAAATGTAGCTACCTCATAAACCTTTATGTAAGGAACTTCCAATAACTCAGCAATATACTTTATCGCAACTAACGGTATCCAACCTCCATTTTGTTTTTGAGCCAAATAAAGTAATGGCATAATTGCACTTTTTTTTCTATTAGTTGGATATTTTTTTAATATCTCATCTTTTTTTTTTAAATTTTCAGTAGAAAAAATAAATGTAGTTGGCTGATTTTTTGCAACATGTTTTCCACTCATCGGTCTACTTCTCCAAATACAATATCCATGGAGCCCAAAACAGCTGGGACATCTGCTAACATATGTCCTTTGATCATATAATTCATAGCCTGGAGATGAGTAAATCCCGGAGCTTTAATTTTGCATCTGTAGGGCTTATTAGATCCATCAGCAATTAGATAAACGCCAAATTCTCCCTTAGGGGCCTCAACAGCTGAATAAACCTCACCTTTTGGAACATGGTAACCTTCTGTATATAATTTAAAATGATTAATAAGTGCCTCCATACTTATCTTCATATCTCTTCTTTTTGGTGGTCCTACTTTTGTATCCAGTGTCATTATTGGACCTTTTGGCAATTTATCTATCGCTTGCATAATAATAGATACACTTTCTCTCATTTCTTCTATTCTGCATAAATATCGGTCGTAACAGTCTCCATTTTTTCCAACTGGAATTTTAAAATTAAAATCTGGATAACATTCATATGGATTTGATTTTCTCAAGTCCCAAGGAACACCCGAACCTCTTAACATCACTCCAGAAAATCCATGATCAAGCGCCTCTTGTTTTGATACTATTCCAATATTTACATTTCTTTGCTTAAATATTCGATTATCAGTAAGCAAAGTTTCTAGGTCATCAATAACTTTTGGAAATTTTTTACAAAAATCGTAAATGTCATCTGCCAAACCACTTGGAAGATCAATGTGCACACCCCCTGGTCTAAAATAATTAGCATGAAGTCTGGACCCAGATACTCTTTCATAAAAAACCATTAACTTTTCTCGTTCCTCAAATCCCCATAGTGAAGGCGTTAAAGCACCAACATCTAAAGCTTGAGTAGTTATATTTAGAATGTGACTTAAAATTCTTCCGATCTCACAAAAAATAACTCTGATGTACTGGGCTCGTAATGGTACTTCAATTTTTAAAAGTTTCTCTACTGCTAAGGCAAAGGCATGCTCCTGATTCATTGGTGCCACATAGTCCAATCTGTCAAAATAAGGAATTGCTTGTGTATACGTCTTATGCTCAATAAGTTTTTCAGTTCCTCTATGCAAAAGTCCTATATGAGGATCTGCTCGCTCTATAACTTCTCCATCCAATTCTAAAATCAATCTAAGAACACCGTGAGCAGCTGGATGCTGAGGGCCAAAATTTAAATTCATTGTTTTTGTGTGTTTGGTCATTTTAATTCTTTTCTAATTTATCTTGTTCTTTTTTAATATAATCAGAGCCGTCCCAAGGGCTTTCAAAGTCAAAATCTCTATAGTCTTGAGCTAATTTAACTGGTTCATAAATAACTTTTTGATGTTCAGCGCTATATCTAACTTCCTTGTATCCAGTTAACGGAAAATCTTTTCTTAATGGATAACCCTCAAACTCATAATCAGTTAATATTCTTCTAAGATCTGGATGATCGGCAAATTTTATTCCATACATATCAAATACTTCTCTTTCTTGCCAATTAGCAGAAGGAAAAATAGATGTAAGCGTAGGTACGATTTCATTCTCGTCAATACAAATTTTAATCGATATTCTTAAATTATTTTCATGACTTAATAATAAATAAATAACTTCAAACCTTTTGTTTTTTTGAGGATAATCAACACCAGCAATATCAATTAATTGTCTAAATTTAAAATGAGAATCACGTTTTAAAATATCAATATTTTTGATTAAATTTTCTTTATTACAATTTAATATTAAATTATCGTGGATTAACTCTATGCTATTAATTTTAAATTCTTTATTTTCTAAAATTATCTTTTTTAAATTTAAGTAAATATCTGACATTTTATCTTTGAAGACTACCTTCTCTTCTTATTTTTTTTTGAAGTTGCAAAATTCCATAAAGCAAAGCTTCTGCTGAAGGAGGACATCCTGGAACATATATATCTACTGGAACTATTCGATCACAACCTCTTACAACAGAATAAGAGTAATGATAATAACCTCCCCCATTAGCGCAGCTTCCCATCGATATAACATATCTTGGCTCTGGCATTTGATCGTAAACTTTTCGCAAAGCAGGGGCCATTTTATTTGTCAAAGTTCCTGCTACAATCATTACATCCGATTGTCTTGGTGAAGCTCTTGGTGCAGCCCCAAATCGTTCAAGATCATACCTGGGCATTGAAGTTTGCATCATTTCAACTGCACAACAAGCAAGCCCAAAAGTCATCCAATGCAAGGAACCAGTTCTTGCCCAATTAATTAATTGATTGCTTGCAATAGTTACAAATCCTTTTTTTGTGAATTCTTCAGCAACTTCTTTAAACTCCTGAGGTATTTTATCTAATTTTTCAGAAACCATTATTCCCAATCCAAAGCTCCCTTTTTCCACTCATAAATAAAACCAACAGTTAAAACTGTTAAAAATATCATCATACTCCAAAAACCCAGAGCTCCTATTTTTCCCAGAGAAACAGCCCAGGGAAATAAAAAAGCAACCTCTAAATCAAAAATAATAAAAAGAATTGCAACTAGGTAAAAACGAACATCAAATTTCATTCTAGAGTCTGAAAATGCTTCAAATCCACATTCATATGCAGATAGCTTTTCTGTGTCCGGATTGCTGGGGGAGAATAAAAAATTTACGACTATAAAACCAAAGCCAAGACCAACAGAAATGAATAAAAAAATTAAAATTGTCGCATAATCTCTTAAAAATTCTGTTTCCATAGCCGAAGTCTATACACTTAAATTAACACCATATAAATAAGCGATTTTAACATTTGTTAACAAAAAAATAGCGAAAAACTTAATTAATTTATAAATTTTTTCCAATTTATAATAAGTTTTTTATTTTTTTTGATAGCTTTGAACAAAAAGGTAGCCATCGGGATATTTTTAGATCCCAAGATTCTAATTAACTGAGATCCAACATCAAGAATTAGCTCAGCTCCTTCAACTGTAATACCTTTCATAAGATTGTTAACTATTTTTTTATATAAAAAACCTTTTCCTAAAAAATAACCCATCCTACTATTTCTGCCGCCTAATGCGCTAACATAAAGATCACCGGCACCCGCTGGACCCATAACAGTTGAGATTTTCCCATGAAATTTTTTTACAATTATATTCATTTCTTTTAAAGACTGTTCGAACAAAGCTGATGCTGCATTAAAGTAGCAGTCACCAGAATTTTTAGCACCATAACCAGACTGACCAGCAGCAGCTCCTATAATGGTGGCGTAAATATTTTTGGTAGCAGCACAAATTTCAGCTCCTTTAATATCTGATGTTAATGCAGGATGATAGTATTGGTTTTCTAAAATTTTTTTTACAATTTTTGCATCATTAATATTTGAACTTGCCAAAACAGTTCTTGTATGTATTTTTTTTATTAGCTCTCCTGCTAAACAAGGTCCCGCAGCACTTACGATTTTTTTGCAAGAAGTATTTCTCTTAAAATATTCACTAATTGTGCAAATTGTTTTTTTCTCTTTCTTAAGACCCTTGGTTAATATTAAAATGGGACAACTTTTTTTTATTTCATTTAATTGATTTGATGCCCAAACAATACCATTTGAATTTACGCCAATAATTATTAAAGAAAAATTAAACAAAGCAACATCTTCAAGCTTGTTATGAAAAGAAATCTTTTTTGAAAAATCTACATTTGCATTATTATACTTTATGCTTCTATTTTTTTTTGCTAATTTAATTTTTTTTAAATCAAAAGGACTACCGACTACAAAAACTCTTTTTTTATTTTGATCTAGCAAGCTAATATATGCTGTACTTGCAACTCCAAAACCTAGAACCAAAATATTTTGCATATATAAATATATTTTCTATATTTTTAAATTTAGATAATTGTATTTAATTGTATTTAAAAGAAATATGCAAGTAAATGGTGCCCCCTGCCTGATTCGAACAGGCCACCTACTGATTACAAATCAGTTGCTCTACCAAATGAGCTAAGGGGGCAATGAATGAAGGTTTTTACATAATTAATTATATGAAAACAACAGAAAATAATTTTAATTAAATGATAACTTTTGTTTTTTGATTGATAATCAGAACAGATCCAATCATTAAAATAGGTAAGCCAATCAATAAATTATTTGACCATTCTAAATTTTCAAAAATTGTAGAAATCAATAAAGCCAAAACTGGCATCACAACCCCTACATAACCAGCCCTACCTGGACCAATGTTATCTACCAACATTAAGTATATACAAAAAGCTAAAACGGTTCCAAATACAGATAGATAAATAAGCGCCAGTATATATTCCGAAGTCAGCTCTAATATAATTTCTGCCCCGGATACTTTAGCAGCAATTAAAGTAAATATACTTCCATACATCATTCCATAGGCAATAGACGGAAATAAAGGAAACTTTTTGTTCGAATTTCTTTTGTGAATCATATTACCGAAAGACCAGAATAAAGTAGCAACAAACGAAAAGGCTATACCAATATGTTCATAATTATTTAAGTCAAAATATAAGATTTCGTTATTAAAAATTACAAAAATTCCAATGAAGCCTAGCAAAGCAGCAAACAAAGTATTGTAGGAAGCATTTTTTTTAAAAAAAATTTTTTCGCCAACAATATTAAAAACAAGATTCATTGAAAAAGCTACACACACGATACCGCTAATCAAATATGTGTTTGCTAAATAAAAAAAGATATAATTAAATGAAAAAAGACACGCTCCCAAAATAGCAAACCAGAAATGGTGGGATAAAGAAAATTTAAGAGATTTTTTCTGAATAAGTAAAATACTAAATAGGATAAAACAGGAAAGAACAATTCTATAAAAGACTGAGATTATAGGGTCTACATAACCAAGTTGAAATTTGATTATATACCATGTGGGAGCCCAGCATAAAAGCGTACCAATGAATAAAATAGCATTTTTCATTATTTTAAATTATTAAATATGTATTATTTTAAAATTAAGTAAAATTATATTTATCTAAAAAAACTGATATAAGAATCACAGATGAGTCACAAATACTCCATAAACGATATTTTAGATGCTGTTCAGACTATAAATCCGATAAAAAAAAGTAATAAAAAATTTGCAAATGAGGAAATTTTAGACGCTGTCAAAGAATTATACCAAAGCAACCAAATTGAAAAAAGAGCAGAACCAAAAAAACCTGAAGTTGTGCCAACGAATATATATTTAAAGAAAAATTTTAAAGTTAAAACAAAGATTGAAAAAAAGAAAAAGATTTTTACAAGTCCTCTTTTGCTCACAAATATTATTAAATACGAACCTATTAAAAGCAAAGCCCTTTTTTTAAAAAAGTTGCATAATTCAAATTTAAAAATTATTGCTATGAAAATAACAACCCAGGCAAGTAAATGATAATTAATTGCAAATGTGGAAAATATCAGTTTGATGTTAAAAAATCTGATATCGGTTTAAAAGGAAGGGAAGTTCAATGTGGAATTTGTAATGAAAAATGGTTTCATGGAAGTTCAGCTGACAAACCTGCAAATTATCAACAAGCCAAGTCAGCAGATTCTTATAAAACTCCATTATTACATAAATTTATATTTTTATTAATTACCTTTATAACGCTCATTGGTTTTTTTGATTTAATAAAGAATTTTTTGGTTAAAACAATTCCAGTATTTCAAGATTATTTTATCCTCAAACAAGCAATAATTCTCAAACTTATTACTCTCATCCAATAAAATTTCTCAATGGAAGAAATTATAAAAATTGCAGCAAAAACAAAATCTTTTGGTATCAGGGGAAATGCGAAATATCAATTTGCTTTAAAAAATAAAAATTGTGGTGATCATATAAAAATTGAATTTGATTTAATAAATGAAAAGATTTTTAATTTTAGATATGAAGGTGAAACTTGTATTTATTGCCAAGCATCAGCAGCCTTATTAGCAAAAAATCTTAATAAATTAACATTACAAAAATTATTTAGCTTAAAAAAACAAATATATGACTATTTTGATAATAAATTTAAAAAAGAAAACTTAGAACTATTTGATTTCAAGCAATTGTTAAAAAAAAATCATAATACAAGAAAAGAATGTATAGCCTTGCCATTGAATGCTATTTTAAATTCTTTAGAAAAAAATGATAATTAATAAAATCAAAAACAAAGGCGATGAAATATCGGTCTTGGAGGGAACTGATCGACTTCAATACTTAATTGATATTGCCTCTGAGGCTCAAAATTTAGATAATAAATATAAAATTGATAAAAATAAAATTACTGGATGCGCCTCAAATCTTTGGGTTGTTGGTGACATATTAGATAATAAAACTATGCTTTATAAATTTGATGCGGACGCTTTTATAACCAAAGGAACAGCTAAATTAGTAATAGATATTTTAAACTATGAAAAAGCCGAGGAAATTTCAAAACTAAAAAAAGAAGATTTTAAATATTTAGGAATTTTAGAATTATTAACTGCTCAAAGACAAAGTGGATTGTCCAATTTAATTGATACGCTTATTAAAATAGCTAAAGAAAAAATTAGTTAATCATATACTTCGGGGAGGTCAATTCATATACTCTACTAATAGTTCTTTTAAAAATATTAGCTAATTTTCTAGATGAGCCCAATTGTTCTAAAGAATTAATTCCAGATGCCATTAAAGCTATTTTTTTTTCATAAAAAATATCAATCAGTGTCAAAAAGCGTTGTTGTTCATTGACATTTTCATCTGAAAAACTTGGTATATCATCAATAACTACGAAAGAACAAATATCGGCAATGGCAATATAGTCTTCTGCTCCTAAGTTTTTTTTACACAAATCATCAAAATTAAATCTGGCAACACCTTCAAAAAAATTATTTATAACAATATTTCTACCCTTCACTTGAATGTGTTTTGTGCTTTGCTTCTTACTTTTAGTCAACTCTCTAAATAACTGATTAACTGTAAATAATGTTTTTTCATTATTTGGATAAAAAAAACGATCCAATGTTTGAATTCCCGATTTTCTATAATCTTCTGTAATAACAAGCTCTTCTTCAATAGAATAATTTTTTAAAATTTTTATAAAAGGCAAGAATTGTTCTCTTTGCAAGCCATCTTTGTAAAGTTCTTCAATTTTTGTATTTGAACTAAAAATTGCAATAATATTATTTTCAAAAATACATCTAAAAAGCTTACCTAATATCATTGCATCAACAATATTAGTTACTTGAAATTCATCAAAATAGATAATTTTAATTTTTTTTTTCAAAATATTTACATACAATTCTAATAAATTTTTATTTTGAGATTTGCTTTTGTTTGCATGAAGAAAATTATGAACATCAATCATAAATTCATTAAAGTGCATTCTTTTTTTGGTAATATTAAGATAGTTAAAGAAAAAATTTAAAATCATGGTCTTTCCAACACCCACATCACCATATAAATAAAATCCTAATTTTTTTTTTCTTTTATAGAAAATATTTTTAATAAATGAATTTTTTTCATTTATTTGTTCATAAAATTTAGTCAATTTTTCAATGATTGTAATTTGTTCATGATTTTTTTTCAGCCTGTTTTCTAAACACATGGATAAAAAAGCTTCTTTCAAAAGTTTTATTTGCATTTTTTTTTATTGTTTTATGCTATTAACTCATTAGTCATGAATGATTTAAAAATTTGTTTAATAACAGATAATACAAGTAAAGCTCTTTTGGCTAAAAAACAAATATTAAAATTACATAAAAATTATTCTGTAAATAAATGCTCAACTATTGTTGTTATTGGTGGAGATGGTTTTATGCTTCAATCATTAAAAAAATATTACAAACACAACAAGCCCTTTTATGGAATGAACAAGGGAAATCATGGTTTTTTATTAAATCCGTTTTCTATAAAAAATCTCAAAGCAAATATTGATAAAAGTAATAAAATTATTTTACATCCTTTGGAAATGACAGTCAGTAGTCATGGTAAATTAGTTAAAAAAAAAATTGCTATTAACGAGGTTTCAATTTTTAGACAAACCAAACAAGCGTGTAAATTGGAAATTAAAGTTGATAACAAAATTAGAATAAATGAACTAATTGGAGATGGTGCTTTAGTGGCTACTCCCGCTGGTAGCACAGCTTACAATTTATCTGCTAGAGGCCCGATTCTTAACTTAGAAAGTAATCATTTAGCTGTCACTCCCATTAATCCATTTAGACCAAGAGGTTGGAGGGGTGCTATAGTTTCTAATAAATCAAAAATTGTAATAAAAAATTTAGATCCAAAAAAAAGACCCGTAAGCGCTGTTGCTGACAATACTGAAATTAGAAATGTTACCAACGTAAAAATTTATATAAATCAATCAATTGGATTTAAATTATTGTATAATAAAAAATTTGGTTTACAGGAAAGAAACTTAGCCGAACAATTTAAATTTTAAAAGATTCTCCACAGCCACATCTCTCTGTTTCATTTGGATTGTTAAAAACAAAAGAAGATGAAAATTTATTTTTTTTATAGTCCATACTTGTACCAAGTAAATACATAATGGCTTTTGGATCTATATATACTTTAACACCACAATCTTCCACAACCTCATCACTTGAATTAATTTCTTTAACATAATTCATTTCGTAAGACATACCCGCGCAACCACCTGTTACAACAGAAACGCGCACTCCTTTAATTTCATTATCTTTTGCATTTGATAATATTTCTCTAATTCTTTGTGCTGCTGAATCAGTAATTGAAATTATTTTTGCTGTCATATTATATTTTATATTACAAGTTTAGTTCCAGTTTTGCAGACTCGGACATTTTAGTTTTATCCCAAGGTGGGTCCCATACAATCTTAACCTCGACCTCTTCTACTTCAGGTATTGATTCAACTGCCCTTCTTACTTCCATTGGCAAAGACTCGGCAACGGGACAGTGTGGACTTGTCAAAGTCATATCTAATGAAATTTTTTTATTTTCAATTCTTACATCATATATTAAACCAAGCTCATATATATCAACTGGAATTTCAGGATCGAAAACTGATTTAAGTTTTTCAACAATTTTATCCATTAAGCCTGAATGATTTGGGTCTATCATTTATAATCTTCTATATTTATTTGCTTATTTTTATTTCTAATTGTTGCTTCAGCTGTAATCCAGGACAATGTAGCACAATTAATTCTCATTGGAAAATTAACAATAGATTTAAACGCATTAAGTGCATTATATTCAACATTATCAATTTTTAGATGTTCATCATTATTTTGTTTTTTCATTAAATCGAGAAAATAATTAATTAAAGTAAATGCATCTTTTTCTGATTTTCCTTTTAAAGCTTGCGTCATTACTGAAGTAGACGCAATACATATTGCACATCCATTACCTAAAAAACTTATATCATCAATTATATTATTCTTTGAATGTACAAATATATGAACACTATCGCCACAAAGACGATTAAAGCCTTCAGTATCTTTGTTATAATAATTTAATTTTATTTTATTCTTTGGGTTGGTAGCATGATCAAGGATTAAATCTTGATAAAGATCTTTGGTATTCATTTTATTTTTTAAATATTTTTTGGCATTTTTTAATACTTTCGCAAAGAATTTCTATATCTTCGCTGGTATTATAAACTCCAAAAGAAACTCTAACTGAAGAATTTATACTTAATACATCATGCAAAATTTGGCAGCAATGATGGCCACCTCTAACAGCAACGCCTTCTTGATCCAAAATAGTAGAAACATCGTGAGAATGAATCTCATCAATATTAAAAGAAAAAACACCCCCTTGAGCTTTTGGATGTGCAACAATTTTTACTGCATTGTTGTTTTTTAATTTTTCCAAAGCTATTTGAGTAAGTTGATGCTCGTGATTTATTATATTTTGTTTTCCAAGATTATTAATAAAAGTAATTGCCTCATTCAAAGCAACAACTTCAGCGGTCGGCATAGTTCCTGCTTCCATTTTCCACACACCTCTTGCGTAAGCTATGTCTTTTTTGGAAACAAAATCAATCATACCTCCTCCGCCTAAAAAGGGACCAAACTCATCTAGCCATTTATACTTTAGTGCAAGCATGCCAACCCCCGTAGGTCCATACATCTTATGACCTGAAAAAGCATAAAAATCACATCCAAGCTGATCAAAATTTACATCCAAATGAGCAGCACCTTGAGTTCCATCTACACAAACTGGAATATTATGTTTTTTAGCTATTGATATAATTTGATCCAATGGATTAATAGTTCCAGTAACATTAGACATATGCGTAACACTAATTATTTTAGTTTTACTAGTAATTAAATTTTCCAATTCATCAATTTTTAAGTCTCCGTTATGATCTATCGGTAGAAATTTAATTACAGCTCCTTTTTTTTTTCTTAAAAAATGCCATGGGACGTAATTGGCATGATGTTCTAATTCTGTTAATATAATCTCGTCATCTTTATTAATAAATTTTTCTCCGAAACAACTAGCTACTAAATTGAGAGATTCTGTAGCATTTTTGGTAAAGACAACTTCAGTTTCTGAATTAGCACCAATAAATTTTTTAATATTTAATCTAGTAGTTTCATATTTTTCAGAAGCATTAACAGCCAAAGTATAGATACCTCTACCAACATTAGAAAATTCGTTTGTATAAAAATTATTTACTGCATCAATAACTGCTTGCGGTTTTTGAGAAGAATTTGCACTATCTAAATATACTAATTTTTTACCTTTAATTTTATTTTTAAAAATAGGAAATTGATCCTTTATATTTTCAAACATTTTTTAAATTCCGCCCAATCTATTTATAAAAATATCTCTAAATTGTTTATTAGAAATTTTATCAATCACTTCGGCCAAAAAACCATTAATCATAAGCTGTTTTGCAGACTTCTCGTCGATACCCCTAGATCTTAAATAAAAAATTGATTCATTATCTATACTTCCAGAAGAAGAACCGTGAGAGCACTTTACATCATCAGCATAAATCTCAAGTTCTGGTTTTGAAAAAAATTTAACATTATCAGATAATAATAGAGCACGAGATAATTGATATCCATCTGTTTTCTGGGCTTTGGAGTCTACAAAAATTTTTCCTTGAAACACGGCAGTAGAATTTTCGTGCAAAACTGATTTAACAAACTGCGAACTCTTAGTAAACTCTTCATTATGATTTATTTGTAATTTTATTTCATGAACAAAGTTCGAATGTTGTAATTGCAAAGCATTTATAGACGCAAATGAATCTTTGCCATTAAGATTTATAATCAATTCATCTCTACAAGAATTAATATCATGGGAAAAAGTAAAGCATTCAAAACTAGCAAGCATGTCTAAGTTAGCTTTTATATAATTAAAAATTGTAGAATATTTATTATTATAATTTAAATTATATTTTTTTAATTCAGAATTTTTTCCCAAAAAAACTTCTGTATTACTAGTGATCAAATACTCCCTGTCAGATAAATATATATTTTTTTCAAAAATTAATGCCTTGGACTCTTCATTTAATAAAATAAAATTTTTAAAACTAAAAAAACTTGAATGGGGATTTTTTGAGAAATAATTATAAATTACTATTGGTTTTGATACAGAATATCCCTGCTCAATTTCAATTAAATATCCTGTTTCAGCAAATGCGTTATTTAAATTTAAAATAGGATTGTCTCCTTCTTTTTTAACCGACTTCAAAAAGGAATTATTTTTTTTTATAGAAAAACCAGTTTCATTAATATCGCTACTTATTAAAGAACCATCAACAAAAACAATAGAATAATGATCATACAATTCCTTTACTTCATTTGGCAAAGTATCTGATTGATTTTTTACAAAATCAAATTTTGTAAATTTTTTTAAATCCTTTGTAAGGGGAGAATATTTCCAATTCTCATCTTTTGTCACTGGATACCCTTTTTGAAGAAAATGATTAAATGATTTTTTTCTAAATTCTAAATCATCAGTAGTAGTTTTTAATGATTGAATAAAATGATCAAAATTTACCTTAATATTATTATAATCTTGCATTTAATTAACAAATTTTCCATATCCATCATTTTCAAGTTCTAATGCTAATTTCCAATCTCCTGTTTTTACGATTTTTCCATCAGATAGAACGTGTACAAAATCTGGCTTTATATAATTTAGAAGTCTTTGATAATGAGTTATGATTAAAAAAGATCTATCCTGGCTTCTCAAGGTATTAACACCATTAGAAACAATTTTTAATGCATCAATATCAAGCCCTGAATCAGTTTCATCCATTATAACAAAGCTTGGTTCCAGTAGAGACATTTGCAAGATTTCGTTTCTTTTTTTTTCTCCTCCGGAAAAACCAACATTCAATGGTCTAGCTAACATTTCTGGATCAATTTTTAGCTCGGCAGCTTTTTCTTTAACAATTTTTAAAAACTCGACTGCATTTAGCTCTTTTTGCCCATTTGCTTTTCTTATAGAATTAAGAGAAGTTCTTAAAAAATTATTAGTAAAGACACCGGGTATTTCTATAGGATACTGAAAAGCTAAAAAAACACCCTGTTGCGCTCTTTCTTCAGCATTTAATTCTAGTAAGTTTTTTTTATTAAATATTACTTCACCCTCAAGATGATAGCCTTCTTTTCCTGATAAAGCATATGATAGTGTGCTTTTACCAGAGCCATTGGGTCCCATAATCGCGTGGACTTCACCTTTGCCAATGCTTAAATTCAATCCTTTTAAAATTTCTTTATCTTCTACACTTGCTTTTAAATTTTTTATTTCAATCATTACCCAACGCTACCTTCCAAACTAATTCCGACTAATTTTTGAGCCTCGACAGCAAACTCCATTGGTAATTGTTGCAGCACTTCCTTGCAAAATCCATTAACAATTAAACTTACAGCTTCCTCTTGATTTAAACCTCTTTGTCTACAATAAAATAATTGATCGTCACTAATTTTGGATGTTGTTGCCTCATGCTCAATTTCTGAAGTTGAGTTTTTATTTTCAATATAAGGAACGGTATGTGCTCCACATTTATTACCCACTAATAGTGAATCACACTGTGTATAATTTTTAGAACCTGTAGCTTTAGGATGAATACTCACCATACCTCTATAAGTATTATCAGCATGACCTGCTGATATTCCTTTGGAGATAATTTTACTTTTTGTATTCTTTCCAAGATGAATCATTTTTGTTCCTGTGTCAGCTTTTTGATAATTATTAGTTATTGCAACAGAATAAAATTCTCCTTGGGAGTTATCTCCTTGCAAAATACAGCTTGGATATTTCCAGGTAATGGCAGATCCGGTCTCTACTTGTGTCCATGAAATTTTTGAATTCCTTCCCCTGCAAGCTCCACGCTTTGTAACAAAATTATAGATTCCGCCATTTCCATTTTTATCTCCAGGATACCAATTCTGGACTGTAGAGTATTTTATTTCCGCGTCATCCAATGCAACTAATTCGACATTTGCAGCATGTAATTGATTCTCATCTCGCATAGGAGCTGTGCAACCTTCTAAATAACTTACGTAACTTCCTTTATCTGCAATAATCAAAGTTCTTTCAAACTGTCCTGTATTAGATGCGTTGATTCTGAAATAAGTTGAAAGTTCCATCGGACACCTTACCCCAGGAGGAATATAAACAAATGAACCGTCTGTAAAAACAGCAGAGTTTAACGTTGCAAAGTAATGATCTGACATAGGGATAACGGATCCTAAGTATTTTTTTACAAGATCAGGATGTTCTCTTGTTGCCTCAGAAATTGAACAAAAAATTACTCCAATTTCACTTAATTTATCTTTAAAAGTTGTGGCAACTGAAACTGAATCAAAAACAGCATCAACAGCAATACCGGATAATCTTTTTTGTTCAAGAAGAGGTATTCCTAACTTTTCATAAGTTTTTCTAATTTCTGGATCAATATCATCAAGTGATTTTGGCTGCTCTTGAAGACTTTTAGGCGCAGAATAGTAATAGAGGTCTTGATAATTAATTTTTGGATATTTTGGTTTTTGCCAATCTGGTTCTTCCATTGATTGCAATCTATCAAATGCTTTGAGTCTCCATTCCAACATCCATTTTGGTTCTTTTTTTTGATTAGAAATAAATCGAACTGTATCTTCTGTTAACCCTTTAGGAACATCAATTGTTTCTACATTGGTTACAAAACCTTGAGCGTATTCTGCTCCAGGGTTATAATCTTTTATAAAATCTTGTCCGTTGCTCATTAAATACTGCTAATTGTATAACTTAAGGTTAATAAATAGCGAATTATAAGTTATTTTTTACCTTATTAATAGTTAAGTTATGATATAAGCATTTTTCAAAATTATTCAATTACACCTAATGAAATATAATAACGCAGAAATTTTTATAAACGGACCTGATGGTAAGTTAGAAGCCAAATATATTCAAAGCAAAAAGGACAATGCTCCGATTGCTTTAATTTTGCATCCTCATCCAGAATATGGTGGAACGATGAATAATAGAGTTACTTACAATGCGTTTCACGCTTTTTTACAAAATGAATTTTCAGTCTGTAGATTTAATTTCAGAGGAGTGGGGAAAAGCGAAGGAAAATTTGATAATGGACTTGGAGAGTTATCAGACGCTGCTGCAGCACTTGATTTCATTCAAAGAAACAATCCAAACTCAAATGAAAGCTGGGTTGTTGGTTTTTCTTTTGGTTCTTTAATTTGTATGCAGCTATTAATGCGCAGACCAGAAATTTTTAGATTTGTTTCAATCTCACCTCAACCAAATATTTTTGATTTTAATTTTTTAGCTCCCTGTCCAACTTCAGGATTGGTAATTCATGGTAATCAAGATCAATTAGTTTCTGAAGATTCAATGAAAACATTAAAATCCAAATTAACAAATCAAAAAAAAATTTCAGTTGATTTTATTGAAATAAAAGGTGCAGATCATTTCTTTTTGAATAAAGATAAAGAATTAATCAAATCTTTGGACACCTATATTAAAAAAGAATCTAGATTTTTTTAAATTTTATAAATATCCCCACCAGATATACTTTTGCAAACACCGGTTGTTTGGGGGAAACTTATAGTTTTTTTTAACAATGATCTTACTGCTATATAAGCAAAAGCCTGGGACTCAACAAAATCACCATCAATTTTTTTTTTATCAAAATTAATAATATCCACTTTTGTATTATTTTTAATTATACGCATTAAAAATAAGTTTTTTCTGCCTCCACCACTTACAAAAACTTTTTTAATCTTTTTAAATTTTTCAATTGTTTTAACAATTAAAATTCCAGATATATAAGATAGAGTAGCTGCACCATCATAAGTAGAAAAACCTCTTAATTCAGAAATATTAAAATCAGAGGTATCGTAAGAAATATTTTTTTTATTAAAATAATCAAATCTATCTAAAAAATTATTAACATAATTAAAATTAACAGTTCCCTTGAGAGCAATCTTGCCGTCTTTATCAAAATTTTTATTAGTATTTATCTTTATCCACTTGTCTAATAGACAATTGCCTGGACCTATGTCGCTAGCGTATATTTTGCTTTTATTAACATAAGTGAAATTAGAAATTCCTCCAATATTTAAAAACAAACAAGGATACCTCTCCTTAAATTTTTTAAATAAAAGCTTATGATAAATTGGAACTAACGGAGCGCCCTCACCTCCGTTCATAATATCATTTTTTCTAAAATTAAAAACAACACTTGCCTGAAGTGATTGTCTAAGCAATAAGGGATCTCCCAATTGTATGCTAATTTTTTTTTTAGAATTGTGAAATACAGTGACACCGTGAAAACCTACAATATCAATTTTTTTATTATAACTTTTGATTAATTGGGTTGCAGCCTCAATATGTAAAATAGTTATTATTCTATTAAGTTTTTTATATAGATCTGAATTAATTAAAGAGCTTGCATTGAGTTGATTAAATTTTTGCTTTAGTTCTTCAAGTTGATCCTTAATTTTTTGACCATAAGGCTTATAAAAGTCTCTTTTCAAAGTTATAAATTCATTTCCATCTGTTTCAATTATGGACAGATCAATACCATCAAAAGAAGTTCCACTCATCATACCTAAAGCTGTATATTTTTTCTTCATTTTAAATATTTTAAAATAGTTTAATTTTGTATAATAATCCAATAAACACACCTTTATAAATGAATAAAAATCTTTTAACAGAATTTAAAAATCGAGGTTATTTTTTTCAGTGCACTAATGAAAAAAACCTGGAGAATTTACTTCAAGAAAAAAAAATATCTTTTTATATCGGGTTTGATTGCACAGCCTCTAGTTTGCATGTTGGAAGTCTAATTCAAATAATGTGTTTAAGAATGTTTCAAAAACATGGTCATACACCAATTGTTTTATTAGGAGGTGGAACAACTATGGTTGGGGACCCTTCTGGAAAAGAAGAGTCTAGAAAAATTTTATCAGAAGATGAAATTGATAATAATATCAAAAAAATTAAAAAAATTTTTACGAAATTTCTTGATCATAAAGGGAAAAATAAAGTTATTTATGTTGATAATAAAAAATGGCTTGCAAAACTTAATTACATAAAATTTTTAAGAGACTATGGAAAGCACTTTTCAATTAATAAAATGCTTACATTTGATAGTGTTAAATTAAGATTAGATCGTGAACAATCGTTAAGTTTTCTTGAATTTAATTATATGATTTTGCAAGCTTATGATTATTTAGAACTTTCTAAAAAAAATAATTGCATTTTACAAATTGGAGGGTCTGATCAATGGGGAAATATCATTAATGGTGTAGAACTTATTAGAAAAGAAAGACAGCAAGAAGTTTTTGGACTCACGACCCCCTTAATAACTACCGCACAAGGTTCAAAAATGGGAAAAACTGAAAAAGGCGCTATCTGGCTAGATGACAAACTTCTTAGTAGTTATGATTATTGGCAATTTTGGAGAAATACAGATGACAGAGATGTCGTCAAATATTTAAACTTATTTACCGAATTAAATACTGAAGAAATCAATAAATACAAAAGCTACTCTGGAAATAAAATCAATGAACTAAAAATCTTACTTGCAAATGAAGCAACCAAATTACTACATGGTGAAAAAGCTGCCAAAAGAGCCGAGACTACTTCTATTGCAACTTTTAACGAAGGTTTAGCTGGTGATGATTTGCCAAGTAAAGAATTAAAAAAACAAAATATAGAAAAAAAAATATTTTTTAAAGATTTGGTTCTAGAAATCAAATTTGCCACCTCTGGTAGTGACTTTAAAAGAAATTTAATTAATAATGCCTATAGAATAAATAATATAATTGAAAACAATGAGTCTAGAATTATTTCTCACCTAGATATAATCAATGATCAAATCAAAATTTCATTTGGCAAAAAAAGACACTTTGTTATAAAAGTTACTTGACGTCTCTTTTGAATAAATCAAAAAATCTCTGAACAAATCTAGGAGTCAAAGTTCTTATAGGATTTACTGTTGTCTTCAAAGCGTTAGGCTGGCCTTTGATTTTAAAACTAGCACCAAAAATTCCATCTCCTTGCTTTCCAGTAATTACTTTACCAACTAAAGGAATTTGTCTTATAATATCGTTTACTAGATAAGCAGGAACTAAATTTCCACTAATACTGACAAAACCATCTTCATTAATTTGACCTTCAAGAGTATAACCAAGTGAGTCTCCGGTTCCATAAGCATCTTTAATGTTTAAAATTCCATCTTTTTTTTCAAATTCCAAATAAGACTTTTTAAAAAGCACTCCTTTTCCACTTAAAATATCAATGATACCCGTAAAAGAAGTGAGGGACAAAAGTTCAGCTAAAACTGGCATTTCTTTAACGTAATAATTTGAAAGAGTTACTTTGGATATACTATGTCCCAAATTAAACTGCTCTGACTCAAAAACTAATTTTCCATTTGTAAAACCTTTTGCAAAATTCAAACCTAATAAAAATGGAATAGATCTTTCAGAAATTAATTTTGTTTCTAGATTATTTTTTTGATTTCTAAAAATTTGAAAAGAAGCGGTTTCATTATTCGAAAAAGAACCAAATGCATTTAAATTTTCATATTCACTTTTTATAATTTTTCCAGATAACACAAAATCTTTTAATTCATCATTACCCAAGTAAACTTTTTTTATTTTTGCATTAATTTCAGCATTAAAAAAATTTGAAGTAATTTTTGTACTTTTTTTATTATCAGACAAAGATTTAATAAATTCCGTTAAATCTATAGAACTGCCATTTAAATTTACCAAGTTTTTAGATTTAATTAAATTAAAAGAATTTTTAGGTGTATTTACTTTTATTTCTTTAAAATTTTCAATTTTATAATCTTGATTTAATTCTAGACTATCTAATTTAATTTCTGAGTCTGAACTTTTATAAAAAACATTAGAAATGATAAATTTATCTTTAATATTCTCTATTATTAAATTTAATTGACCACTACTACCCTTCTCTTTTTTATAATTAATATTTTGAAGGTATATAGATGATTTTTCTAAATTTAAATTTATATCAAAACTATTGTATCCTTTTTTATTATTTACATTAACTTTAAAATCAATAATTCCAGTTAAAGTTTTTATTTTTTGCAAAGCTTCAATTTCATTTGAATTGATGGTTCCAACAAAACTGCTCATAAAATAATTAGAATCTAGATTTTTAGAAAAAGAATATTCAATTGGCTTGTTATTAACTACAAAAGATCCTTTTGAAATGAAATTTTTATCAACTAAATTTGAAGTAGAGTTAAATTTAGTAATTATAAATTTTTCTTTATCTTTATCTTTGGAAGTGTTTAAAAAATACTCAAAACTATTTTCTATGGTATTAATTTCACTATTACTTTTAATTTTTTTAATAGATAAATCATTGTTAAGCAGAAGATCTAATGCAATATCAATTTTTAAGTTTCCTTTTAAATTATCAATTCCCTTTGGTAAAAAAGAAGAAGATAAATTTTTAAACTCCTTAAGCTTGGTTAAGTAATTAATTTCACCATCAATATAAATTTTTGTCTTTAATGATAATTCATCTTTAGAACCTAAATTTAAAATAACGCTTGTGTCTTTGATATTTAAATCAGCAAGCTTGCCCTGTTTAACCGAGAGTCTTAAAATAGAGTCTTGATAGTCAAAATTTGAATTAATCGAAGAGGCATATGGAAAATTATTTAATAGTTGTATAGTGCCATTTTTAAGGACACCCTGAACTTTTGTATCCTTGAGATTTTCAAAGTTTATATTTATACTTCCGCTTACCAAACCATCTAAGAATTTTTTAGCAACCTCATTTATTTGAGGATTCAATTGAGCTATTAAAGGTGAAATATTTGAAACTAAAGTTTCCTCAACATCTAAATTTATAGATCTAATCAAATACTGCCTAGTGATTATAGAAATTAAGTCAATATCTGCCGCGATCTTGATAATTTCAATTTTTTTTTTATTAAATTGAATTTCTGGTTTATTAAATTGAAGATTGATTCCTAATGATTTTAAATTTAACGAAACATTGATATCTTTAAAATTTATAGCAACTCCATTAATTTTTGTCTCAATTTTTTGCTTTATAGCAGTATTTAAAACCTTAGTTTCAAAACCGTTTAATAAAAATAAAAATATTAAAAATATTAAAAAAAATATTAATGAAAAAATATTTATTATTCTCATAGCTTATATAATGCCTCTTCTAAAAAAGGATCAAGATTTCCATCAAGTATTTTTTCAGGATCACTTCGCTCCAATCCAGTCCTATTATCTTTTGCTAATTGATATGGTTGCAAAATATAAGATCTTATTTGATGACCCCAACCAATTTCAGATTTAGAGTCTTCAAGATTTTTACTTTCGCTTTCTTTTTTTTGAATTTCCAGTTCATACAATCTTGCTTTTAACATATTCATAGCTGTTTCTTTATTTTTATGCTGAGATCTTTCATTTTGACATTGTACAACAATATTGGTTGGAATATGAGTAATTCTTACTGCGCTATCAGTAGTATTAACATGCTGGCCTCCCGCACCACTTGATCTATAAGTATCTATTCTTAAGTCCTTCTCATTTATAATTATATTTATATTTTCATCAACGACTGGATAGACCCAAACACTTGAAAAACTTGTATGTCTTCTTTTATTGGAGTCAAAAGGTGATATTCTCACTAACCTATGAACCCCAGACTCGTGTCTGAGAAATCCATATGCATATTTTCCCTCAATTTTAATAGTGGAAGATTTGAAGCCAGCTTCTTCTCCTCTAGTTTCACTTATAAGATAATAATTAAAGGATTTTTTTTCCGCCCATTTTATATACATACCCCTTAACATCTCAGCCCAGTCTTGACTTTCCGTCCCTCCAGCTCCGGCATGAATTTCAATATAAACATCAAGATCATCATTTTTTTTTGATAAAAAACAAAACAATTCTATATCTTTTATTTTTTTTTCTAAAATAATTAAATTTTTTTCAATTTCCGATGTTAAATTAAGATCATTTTCTTTCAAATTAAACTCAACAAGTTCTTTTATGTTTAAAAGCTCATCTTTATTAGATCTATAATCATTTAAAATTTTTTCTAAGTGATTTTTTTCTTTTAAAACGTTCTGAGCCTTACCGCTGTCATTCCAAAAGTCTGGGAGATTTATTTGATTATTAAGAATGTTTAGTTTTTTTTCAAATTCATTTTTTTCAAAGATAACTCCATATCTTTGAAATTGAATTTTCTAAATTAGAAATAATTTTTTTTTGTTCAAACATTTTAATAAATTGTACTTAATTTCAAATTTAAATCTATAAATTTCTCTTTTAAATTGTCTTGTGATTTGAAACTTTCTAAAATCATGTTTTTTTTTTCATTTTGAGATATTGCCCCAGTAATACTATTTATATTTACTAAATTTATACCAGGTGGCACATTAAAAAAGGAAGATATATCTTTTTTGGGAAGTTTTTTTACAATATCTTCAAATATAGGTAAGGCAGCCCTTGCCCCCGTTTCAAATTTTCCTAAATTACCTGGTTCATCAAAGCCAACATAAACACCAATCATAACATCTGGTGTAAAACCAATAAACCAAGCATCCATATTGTTGTTAGTAGTTCCTGTCTTTCCAGCAAGAGCAATTTTTATATTTTTCATTTTTTTTGCCGTACCTCTTTCAATCACTCCCTGTAAAATTGATACCATTTGATAAGCAGTAGTGTCACTTATAATATTTTTGTTTTGGTTTTCTAATATAGGAAATTTACTGATCTCAGAAGATATTTCATTACAACCTTTGCACTCATAAGTATTATTTGTAAAAATTATTTTTCCATTCTCATCTTGGATTAAATCAATTAGCGATGGTTTAACAATTTTTCCACCGTTCACAAAAATACTGTAAGCATTTGTTAAATTCATTAAAGTTGTCTCTCCTGAACCTAGCGAATAGGAAAGTAAATTTTTTGGATTTTCATAAATTTTAACATTTTTTGCAAATTGTAATATTTTATCATTTCCAATTAACTCGGTTAATCTTACAGTCATTAAATTTCTGGATTGCTCAACTCCAGATCTTAAAGTACCTTTTCCATAAAATTTATTTCCATAATTATCTGGTTTCCATTTAACTGGATCATTTACTTGTTGAAGAATATAGGGTGCGTCCAAAAGTATTGAATTTGGCTGCAACCCGTTTTCTAATGCAGCAGCGTACACAAAAGGCTTGAATGCCGAACCTGGTTGTCTGTTGGCTTGCACAGCTCTATTAAATTGACTTAAGTCAAAGCTATACCCGCCAGCCATTGCATAGACTCTACCATTCCAGGGATTGCTTATAATTACAGATCCGTTTATTTTTGGAATCTGTTTTAAAAGCCAAATATTATTTTTTTTATTTTCAACCCATATCAAGTCATTAATTTGCAAGACTTGATTTAAATCAGTTACAGCTGGTCCTCGATTATCTGCATCGATATATTTTCTAGCCCATTTACTATCTTCTATTAATATTTTTCCCTTTATATCATCTATCAATTTAATTTCTGAGAAATTTTTTTCAACATTCGTTACTAAAGCTAATTTCCAATTATTAATTTCATCAAATTTGATATTTGAGATTTCATTTTTCCACACGTTAGCATTTTTAATATTTTTTACTGCACCTCTCCATCCATGTCTTTTATCATAGTCTTCCAAATTATCTCTTAAAGCCTTAGTAGCTATTTTTTGAAGACTGCTATCAAGAGAAGTTTTTACATAGAGACCTCTTTTATAAAGAGTATTTTCTCCATATTTGTCAAATAAAAAACGTCTTACCTCTTCTGTGAAAAAGAGATTTTCTTTATAAAAATCTAATTTTCTTTTTTTTAATACAATAGGTTTGTTTATTAAATTTTTATAAAGATCTTGATTTATAAATTTATTTTCATACATCCGCTCCAATACCCAGTCTTTTCTCTTTAAAGCAGAATTTAAGTTTCTATAAGGGTTATAGGTACTAGGAGCCTTGGGCAATGTTGCTAATAAAGCTGCCTCAGAAATGGTGAGTTCTTTTAATGATTTGTCAAAATATGTCATGCTTGCTGAAGCAATTCCATAAGATCTCTCACCTAAATAAATTTCGTTTAAATATAATTCTAAAATTCTTTTTTTAGTTAAATATTTTTCTATTCTAAAAGCTAAAATCGCTTCTTTAATTTTCCTAGAAAAAGAAACATCTGATGTTAACAAAAAATTTTTTGCTACCTGTTGAGTGATAGTTGAAGCTCCTTCTAACCTTTGTCCAGTTATAATGTTTTTAAGATTTTTAAAAAAAGCCCTAGTAATACCGCGAGCATCAATTCCAGGATGTTGAAAAAAATTTTTATCTTCAGCGGATAAAAATGCATTAATTACAAATGTCGGTATCTCTTCTATTGAAACGAATGTTCTTTTTTGTGTTGCAAAATCTGCTGCTATACTTCCCTCTTTGTCATAAACTTTTGTTGAAACGGATGGTTTGTAGTCCTCCAAAAATCTGTAATTTGGTAAATCATTTGAAAAATACCATAATGCTGAAAAAATAGTCAAAAGGCCTATAAAAGATAAAAGCAAAAAAAGTAAAAAAAATGATTTAATCGTTTTTTCCATATTTTTTTTAAATCATCAAAAAGTGTCTTTTATTTGATTAATATCTATTTTTAACAATATTTCTTTGAAAAATAGCTTTAATGCAATAATATAAACAGCATTACTATTATTTAATTTTTTATGAAACAAATTTTAATCAAAACAAACTGGAAACAATTATCATGGACAAAGAGATTCTTATCGATGCTTCTCAGCAGCGACAAACTAGAGTTGCTATCAAAAGCGAAACAGGTGTTGAGGAGTATGAGTATGAAAACGATCAAAAAAAACAACTTAAAGGCAATATATACCTTGGTCGCGTAAGTAGAATTGAACCTTCATTACAAGCTGCATTTGTAGATTTTGGTAATGAACGCCACGGTTTTTTGGCGTTTAATGATATTCAAACACAATATTATCAAATTCCAGTTGCTGACAAAGAATCAATTATAAAAGAAGAGGAAGAAGTTAGAAAACAACTTCTTGAAGAAACTAAAGATCTTTCCCCAGTAGAAAATCCAAATAATAATTCAGATGAAGATAAGGAAGTAGAAATAGAACAATTGGATGATGATACTTATTTAGAAAAAACTAATGAGAATGAATATTCTGAAGAAACGAATGATAACAAACTCTCAAATTCTGCTCAGGATGATTTTTCTGAAAGTGAATCTGAGTACGAAAAAAAAATTAACGATATCAAAGCAAGAAGAAAATTTAAAAGATACAGAATTCAAGAAGTAATTAAACCTGGTCAAGTTATTCTTGTTCAGATCGTTAAAGAGGAAAGAGGAAAAAAGGGAGCTGCACTAACTACCTTTTTGTCTTTAGCTGGAAAATATATTGTTTTGATGCCAAATACAGCGAAAGGCGGTGGCATTTCTAGAAAGATATTTAATTCTCAGGACAGAAAAAATATCAGAGAAATTATAAATCATTTAGAAATTCCTGAAACAATGGGTTTAATAGTTAGAACCGCCGGAGCAAAAAAAACTCAAAACGAGATTAAAAATGATTTAAGTGTTTTAATTCAAATATGGGAACAAATAAAAAATAAAACTTTAGACTCAAACGCACCATCTCTTATTCACGAAGAAGGAGATATAATTTATAGAACCATAAGAGATTTTTTTTCTTCTGAAATTATTAATGTCATCATTGATGGAGAATTAGGATTTGAAAAAGCAAAAAAAACTGCTGAAATCATTGCGAAAGAACAGGTAAAAAAAATAAAAAAATATAAAGGCAAAGTGCCCTTGTTTCACGCTTATGGTATTGAAAAATATTTAAATGAAATATTTGAACCAAGAATTAATTTAAAATCTGGAGGATATTTAATAATTCATCCAACAGAGGCCTTGGTTGCTATAGATATCAATTCAGGAAAATCCACAAAAGAGCGAAATATTGAAAAAACTGCACTAACTACCAATGTTGAGGCTGCAATAGAAATTGCTCGACAAGCTAAGTTAAGAGATTTGGCCGGTTTGATCGTAATTGACTTTATAGATATGGAAAATTACTCCAATCGTAGATTGGTTGAAAAAAAACTAAAAGAAGCCTTAAGAACAGACAAAGCTAGAGTGCAAGTTGGTAAAATCAGTAATTTTGGCCTTTTGGAAATGACTAGGCAAAGACTACGTGAAAGCTCCATTCAGTGGAGAACTGTTTTGAGTACAGATTCTTTTTCTCAAAAAATATTAAAATTAATTGAAGAAAAAATATTTTCTATTTCAAAAGTAAAAACTGTAATATTGGAAATTCCAAAAAAAATAGTTGATTATATTCAGTCCAATTTAATTGAAGAAGTTAATTTTTTTGAAAAAAAATTTAAATTTAAAATTAAATTTGAAATTAATCAAGATTTTGTCTCAGATGATTATAAAATTATTTTCAAAAATAATAAAAATATAATTCTTGAAGAAATTAAAAACCATACCATAGACGAGGTCCTTGAGGAAAAACAAGAAAACACTGAAGAAACAATTTTAAATGAAGATAAGAAAAATAAAAATAAATTTCACAAAAAAAAATTCTTTAATAAAAAAAGAAAATTTTTTAAAAAAAAATTACCAGACAATAATAAAGAAGTTGCTTAAATATTAATTTTTCCTTGTTTTGGAGAAGATGCAATAGCAACGTTCTTTTTTTCCATTCTGCCTGATAAATAACACTGTCTTCCAGAAATAACAGCGTTTTTCATTGACTCTGCCATTAAAATTGGATTCTTTGCTTTAGCAATTGCTGAATTAACTAATACACCATCACATCCTAACTCCATTGCTATAACAGCATCAGAAGCAGTTCCTATGCCAGCATCAACAATGACAGGAATTTTTGACTGCCTTTTTATAATTTCAATATTTAATTTATTAGGTATCCCCTGTCCAGAACCGATTAAGGAACCTAGAGGCATAACTGCAACTACTCCTATATCCTCAAGCTGCCTACATGCTATTGGGTCATCAGAGCAGTAAACCATTACTTCAAAACCCTCTTTAACTAAAATTTTAGCGGATTTAATTGTTTCTTGCATATTGGGATACAATGTATTTTCATCACCTAAAACTTCCAACTTAACCAGGTTCCATCCGCCACTTTCTTTTGCAAGACGCAAGGTCCTTAACGCATCATCTGAAGTATAACATCCCGCTGTATTAGGTAAGTATGTGATTTTTTTTGGATCAATAAAATCCATTAACATCGGTTCTTTGGCATTAATAATATTTACTCTTCTGACAGCTACTGTAACCAAATCTGCTCCGGAGGAATTAACAGCGTCTGAGGTTTCTTTGAGATCTTTATATTTTCCTGTACCGACAATTAATCTAGATTTAAAAATTCTATTGCCTATTTTAAACTGATCCACTAACCACCTCCTATAAATGTAACAACTTCTATTACATCTTTATTAACAATCTTAGTAATGGAGTATTTTTGTCTTGGAACAACTGCACCATTTAACTCAACTGCAACCTTATTTTTATCAATAATAAGTTTTGCTAATAATTCCTCAATAGTGAAATTATTAGAGAATTCAGTTTTTTCTCCATTTAATTGTATTTCTATCATATTTATTATAATTAAGATTAGACTTATATGAGCATAAAAATACAAATTATCAATGGTCCAAATTTAAATTTACTTGGAAAAAGAGAGCCAGATATATATGGACATTTAACCTTAGATCAAATTAAGCTGGAAGTTGAAAAGCATGCCTCAAAAAAAAATATTAGTATAAATTTTTATCAATCAAACATTGAAGGAGAAATAGTTAATAAAATTCAAGAGATCTCTGATAGCATGGATGGGCTTATCATTAATGCAGCAGCTTTTACACACACGTCTGTAGCAATTCTTGATGCCTTAAATATTATTAAAATTCCTAAAATTGAAATTCATATATCAAATATTTTTGCAAGGGAGGAATTTAGACACAAATCAATGATAAGCAAAGCTGTTAATGGAGTTATTTGTGGTTTTGGTTTAAATAGTTATATTCTGGCGGTTGATGCTGTGGAAAGTATTTTAAAAAAATGAAAATTGATAAAGAAATAATTCAAAAACTTTCTGAATGTCTTGAAGAGTTTAATCTTACTGAATTAAGCTATTCCGATGGAAAAACAAAAGTAAAAATTGGAAAAGGGGCTAAAGAAACTAAAACTTTTACATCTACAAACAAAGAATTTTCCGAAGTTAAAAATGTAAATGACGATCCAACAATAAATGTGATAAAAAGCCCAATGGTTGGAACAGCGTACCTATCTCCCGAACCTGGTGCAAAACCTTTCGTATCTCTAGGAAGTAAAATAAAAAAAGGTTCAACTATTTTAATTATTGAAGCGATGAAAACCATGAATCATATTCAAGCAACAGCAGATGGAGAGTTGATAGAACTTTGTGTATCTGATGGTGAAGCAATAGAATATGATCAAATTCTTGCCAAAATTAAATAACAAATGATTAAAAAAATATTAATTGCCAATCGTGGTGAAGTGGCAGTACGAATTATTCGTGCTTGCAAAGAATTAGATATAAAAACTGTGGCTGTACATTCTACTGTTGATCACGACTCAATGCACGTGCAGTTAGCTGATGAGAGTATTTGTATAGGGCCTCACAAAGCTCAAGATAGCTATTTAAATATTCCATCTTTAATTTCTGCTTTTGAAATATCAGGTGCAGATGCAATACATCCTGGGTATGGTTTTTTATCTGAAAATTATAATTTTGTAAAAATTCTTGAAGAACATAAAATTAAATTTATTGGACCAAGTGCAGAATTAATTAAAAAAATGGGTGACAAAATTGAAGCCAAAAAAATAGCAAAAAACCTTGGTTTACCAATAATTCAAGGATCGGAAAAAGGTGTTTCAGAAATTGAAGATGCAAAAAAAATTGCAAATGAAATTGGTTATCCGGTATTAATAAAAGCAGCTGGAGGTGGTGGTGGCAAAGGAATGAAAATAGTTGAAAAAGAAGACGATCTTTTAGAAAATTTACAAATAGCCAAAAATGAAGCTAAAAAATTTTTTGGCAATGATGAGGTGTTTATTGAAAAGTACTTTAAAAATCCACGTCATATAGAAGTTCAAATATTATCCGACGGAAAAAATAATACCATTCATCTTGGTGAACGAGATTGCACGATCCAGAGAAGACATCAAAAAGTAATAGAAGAATCACCAAGTCCAGTTATTACAGACAAGCAAAGAGAAAATTTACTTAGCACTTGTGTAAAAAGTATTTCTAAACTTGGATACGAAGGTGCCGGGACTTTAGAATTTATATTTGAAAATGGTGAATTTTATTTTTTAGAAATGAATACTAGACTGCAGGTTGAACATCCGGTCACGGAAAGCATAACTGGCGTTGATATTGTTAAAAGACAAATAGAAATTGCATCTACCGGAAGTTTGGATTTAAAACAGGAAGATATTAAATTTAATGGTCATGCTATTGAATGTAGAATAACAGCTGAAAATTTTCTGAAAAATTTTCAGCCAAGCGCTGGCACTGTATCTGTATATCATCAGCCATCAGGACCAGGCACCAGAGTTGACGCCTGTATTTTTCAAGGTTCTAAGGTTCAGCCTTATTATGATAGCTTAATTGCAAAATTAATATGCCACGGTAAAGACAGAAGTTCAGCGATTACTAGATTAAAAAGAGCTTTGGATGAATTTGTAATTACTGGAGTAGATACCACTATAGATCTACATAAAAAAATTTTAAATCATGATGATTTTATAAAATCAAAATACGATACTAATTGGCTATCAAAATCTAATATTTTAAATTAAAAACAATTTTTAATCCAAATATCATAATTAGAATGTTCAAAAGAATTTAATGATGGATGGTTAGCAATCATCCATCCATTATAAAGATATACCTTGTCTGTATTTTTTTTTGCTTCATCTTGTATTTGAACATAAGCAAAAACATCCAAAGAACCCTTGCTATTATCCATAACGCATCTCTTAACTAAAATATTCAATTTATAAATATTATAAATTTGATCAATTTTAACAGTGTGTAGTTTTTTTTTTGAAGTAACTTTGTCTAAAATTACTAATTCTGCTTTATTTTTATTTGTAGTAAAAATTTTAATATTATCCGAATCTGCCAAGGAAAAAGAATTGAAAAAAAAAATAAAAATAAAAATTATTGCTCTGGATCCCATTTTGAATAAGTTTTTTCCTTATTTTTTAAATTAGCCGAGGGACTATAGGCCATTTTAGATCCGGTATAATTTTCATGATGATCTTTAATCCAAATATGGTTTGAAAAGCTAATTTTATCTGGGGTAGAATGTGAAGTTTTGTGAATCCACAAATGCCATTCTGGTGGAATTCGTGATGACTCCACTTCTCCATTATATATCACCCATCTTTTTGAATCATTTTTGTTTTTATAATATTTATTCCCAAATTGATCTTGCCCGACACAAGTTCCAGAAAAAAGAGTAAATAAAAAAGTTCCTACTGTCTGTGATGTCCACCAAGTAAAAATTGATTTCAAAAAATTTATAAACATATTCAAGCTTGAGTTGTTTTTTTTTTATTAGACTTATAATCAAATGTAAATTAGAAACAATCATTATTTAATTTGATTCTTAATTTAAAATTACTATGAGCAAATACTTAGCCGAAAGTTTTTATACCTGTTTATTTAAAATTACCCACCAATTAGAAGAAGTCACAAACCAAAGCCTAAAAGACCTAGAAAATAGAAAAGATGGCAAATTTGATCTAATTGATATTAAATTCAATAAAAGAAAAACTAAAGCTATCGCTGATCTTAAAAATGAAATTTTATCAAAAAATCAAAAAATAACTGATAAAGAAGAAACATTACAAGATCTTATTCAATCATCAGTAAAAATAACTGATACTAATGATGTAAAAACTAATTATATTTCAGACGCAAAGTCTTTCCATGGTAGAAAAAAAATGCCTGACCGAAGAAAAGGTTATATTCAAAAAGCAACTGTTGGGGATCACAAAGTATATCTCCATATTGGAGAATATGATGATGGAAAAGTTGGGGAAATATTTATAGACACAAACAAAGAAGGTGAACTAGTAAAAGCTTTGATGAACAACTTTGCAATAGCTATTTCTCTTGGTCTACAATATGGAGTTCCATTGGAAGAATTTGTGGACGCCTTTATAGATACAAAATTTGAGCCATCAGGTAAAATAACAGGAAATGACAGAATACTAAGCGCAACATCAATATTAGATTATATTTTCAGAGAACTTGCAATTTCATATCTTAATAGAGAAGACCTTGCACACACACCTTCTATTAAGAAGTTTGGAGAAGAAAATATTGCTGAAAATTTAGAACAAAGTCAATTTCTTGATGTTTTAAAAAATATCACTAGCAAAGGATTTGTAAGAAACCAATATAAAGAAAAGCTAATTGATCTTACAAATGTACGACTAAATATAAAAAGCAAAAACGCGGTTTAAAGAGTTATTTAATTAATTTTAAATTTAATTCTTTTAACTGATTTTCAGAAACTTCACTGGGTGCGTTCATCATTAAATCTTGTGCGCCCTGATTCATAGGAAACATTGTTACTTCTCTTATATTTTTTTCATTGGCTAGTAACATCACGATTCTATCAATGCCTGGAGCTATACCCCCGTGAGGAGGAGCCCCATAAGACAGAGCGTTTATCATACCGCTAAATTTCTTATCTACATGCTCTTTAGAATATCCAGCAATTTGAAACAATTTATACATTAGTTCAGGTATGTGATTTCTAATTGCACCCGAAGATAGCTCTATACCATTACAAACAATATCATACTGGTAAGCTTTAATATTAAGCGGATTGTTAAAATCAATATCCTCTAACTTTCCTTGTGGCATTGAAAAAGGATTGTGACTAAATTCAATTTTTTTTGAAAGAGAATCAACCTCAAACATTGGATAATCTACGACCCAACAAAAAGCAAAAGTATTTTCATCTATTAAATTTAACTCTCTTGCAATTTTGTCTCTAGCTAGTGAAGTGATTTTTTCTACTTCTGATTTTAATCCACATGCAAAAAATATACTATCACCAATCCCAGCATTACATATTTTCATTAACTCCAAAATAGCATTTTCTGAAAAAAATTTTCCTACAGGACCTCTAGCTAAAATTTTATCACCATTTTTTTCTAAAGTTAAATAAGCAAGGCCAGAAGCTCCCTGTTCTTTTGCCCATTTATCAATTCCATCAAAAAAACTTCTTGATTTATCAATTGTATTTTTTGTTGTAATCGCTCTTACAATGGATCCGGATTTAACCAATCTCTTAAATATTTCAAATTTCACCTCATCACTTAAAAAAAGTTTTGTTACCTCGTGAATTATTAATGGATTTCTTAAATCTGGTTTGTCTGAACCGTATTTTAATAAAGAATCTTCATAAGTAATTCTAGGAAAAGAGGTTGAAAGAATTTTTTTATTTGAAAAACTAGCAAATACATCACACATTAAATTTTCTAATATTTTAAAAATGTCCTCCTGTTCCACAAAAGACATTTCAATATCTAATTGATAAAATTCTCCCGGACTTCTGTCTGCCCTAGCATCTTCATCTCTGAAACAAGGAGCTATTTGAAAATACTTATCAAATCCGGCTACCATAATTAATTGTTTAAATTGCTGAGGAGCTTGAGGTAAAGCGTAAAATTTACCAGGATTTAATCTGCTCGGTACCAAAAAATCTCTAGCGCCTTCTGGACTTGAGGCAGTTAATATAGGCGTTTGAAACTCAAGAAATCCCAGTTTTTTCATTTTATCTCTGATAAATGAAATTACTTTTGATCTTAAAATAATGTTTTGATGTATTTTTTTTCTTCTTAAATCAATAAATCTATATTTTAATCTTATATCTTCTGAATATTCTTGATCACTAAAAACAGGCATTGGCAATTCATTGCATGCTCCAAGAACTTTGCATTGATCAACAACAACTTCAACTTCTCCAGTTGAAAGATCATTATTAATTGCATCTTCAGATCTTTTAACGCAAAGACCATCCAAGCTAACTACGGTTTCAAGCCTAAGCTTTTCAAGTTCAATGAAACAATTACTATCTTTTTGAACAACGCATTGAGTGATCCCATAATTATCTCTCAAATCAATAAACAAAAGATTACCATGATCTCTTTTTTTATGAATCCATCCAGACAAACGAACTTTTTCACCGCTATTTTGGGCTAAAAGTTCATTACAATTGTGTGTTCTATAAATATTCACTATGTATCTCCAAAAAATTTAATACAGTTAATAAATCAAAAAAACAATAAATTAAAACATAATGCTAATACAAAATGATAATGAACTAGCTGAACTCTGCAAGTCTATAAAACATAAGAACATTTTATTTCTGGACACTGAATTCGATAGAAAAAATACATACTATTCTAAATTATCATACTTATCTGTTTTCGATGGTCACAAGTTTTGGATAATAGATGCATTGAGCAAAATAAACTTGGATATTCTAAAAGAAGTAATAAGTAACAAAAAAATCATTAAAGTAATTCATGGGTCACAACAAGATTTGGAAATATTTAATAATTTACAAATTAAAATAGAACCATTATTCGATACACAAATTGCTGCTCAATTTTGTGGATATGAACAACCCATTTCTTATTCAAACGCTGTAGATAAAGTATGTAAAATTAAATTAAATAAAGATTTGCAAAATAGTGATTGGTTAAAAAGACCTTTGGATAAAAAGACTGCTGAGTATCTCAAAAATGACGTTAAGTATTTAAAAAAACTTTATACGTTTTTTTATAAGCAGCTTAAAAAAAATAAAAATTTAAAATTTTTTTACGAAGAAATGGAAAATTTAAATAATACAAACAAAATACTAAGCACTAGTGCCATAAGAAAAAAATTAAGCTCACAAACAATAAATAAAAATAAATTTCAACAACTTTTAAAAATAAGAGAGAATATAGCAAGTAGTAAAAATTTACCAAAAAATTGGATTTTTAAAGATGACCGCATACATGATATGATTAAAAAACAAAATTTTAAAGATATTAAAGAAAATCAAAATTTAACAACTAATGAAAAAAAATTAATAATTAAAACATTTAAAAGCATTAAAATTATCAATACTAAAAAAAATATTTTTAACAAAAATATAATTAATATTATAAATATATTTAAATCCGAAGTTTCAAAAAAATATCAAATATCTGAACAACTTATATCGAATAAAAATGACATTAAAAATTATATTGAAAATAACATAAAAAAAGAAAGTAAGTGGAGAGAAAATATATTTTACAAAATAACAGATAAGCTTTTAACAAAAGAAATTAAAATAAAAATTAATAAAAACAAAATTCTTTTTTACTGATATTGAAGAACTTTGTTTATTAACTTTAAATTTATTTTTTTTTTATTAATTAAACTCTCTCTATCTACAGCATCAACAAATTTATTAATAGAATCGTAAGTACGTTCCATTCTATTAATTGCATATAGTAAAAGATCTTTATCTATTTTAATTTGCCTTGTTGACATCTGCTTTAATAATATTTGATATAATAAATTATCTGTTGGATTTAAAATTTCTAAATTAAGAAGTGATTTGAACCTTGAATGCAAATCATTTAGCTTGAATTTAATTTTTGATGACTCCAATTGAGACGAAAAAATCAAATATTTATCATGTAATTTGAAATCGTTAAAAATTAAAAAAAGCATTTCTTCATTTGCTGCATCGATATCCTCGATAATAAGCTTATCTTGGCTAAAGCAATTTTCGATACTGGAATTTGTTAAATCCTTACAAGAAATTTTATAAAAAGAGTATTTGTCGGCAAAAATAGACAATAAAAAAGTTTTTCCACATTTTTTAGGTCCAAAAATATTTAAAATCTTATCATTCCAATTGGGCCAATTAAATAAGTAATCATGAACCACTTGGTTACTTTGAGAAACACAAAAATCATCTAAATAAAAATGCTCCTCACCAACTAAATTAAAAATTTGCTGACTATTCATTGTAGGTTATAATCCAATTTTCCAGATCTTCTTTTATAAAAACTTTAGAATCTTCCAGACTTTTCTTAATATCATTAATACTGCCAGAGAAATAAAATTTACCCCTATAAAAATTAGATGAAATTTCAATATCATCTATTTTATTAATAAATTTATTTTGCAAAATAACATCTCTTAGTGAGTTTAAATTGGTTAAACTTTTAATTTTAGAAACAAAAATAATAGATTGCGCTGATGTTGTAAGAATAATATTTTTATTTTTCCATATATTTTCTGCTGATAATTTAATTTCATCAATAATATTATTTACAAATTTATTTTTATTAGAAATATTTAATTTTTTACTAAACTTTTGTGAATAAACGCTGTTTGATAAATTTAATTTATACATTGCATTATTTTCTTCAGAATCTAAATTTATCAAAATAATTAATGAATTATTCAGTCCGTATCTCTTTAAAATGTTCTGTTCATTTATTTTGTTAATATCAAGTTCAGAAAAAGATAAATTTTTTCTATCAAACAAATCACCTTCGGGAAACATAAAATCTACTAAATAGTTTTTATAATTTGTATTATTCCAATTTTTAATAATTAAATTATCATCCCAAATATAATAATTGTTGTTATTTTTTAAGATAGGAAAAACCATAACTGGGAGACTTGCAACGTCAGTAAAAATAATATTTCTCTTATTGTAAAAAGATTTGACTTTTTCTTTATCAAAAAAAATTGACAATTTGACTTCATATTCAGATTTTATTTTTTTTTCTTCTAAAATGCTTATTTTACTAACAAGAGGCTTTATATTTGTTGATTCGATATTTCTAATTTTCCATTTTTCGTTATCAATTAATAATCTAAAAGAAAGTTCTTTAAATGAATTTAAAATTGCTTTATTTATCAAATCTTCTCTAAAATTTTTAGAATTATTCCATTTTTCTTTTAAAATTTGATTTTCTATATTGTAAACATCGCTATAAGAGTTACTGGCTACAATAAAAAAAAATAAAAAAAAAATTACCTTTTTAATATTTTTAATATAATGTTTAATATTATAATTATTTATCATATACAAAGTGTCAAAAAATAAATTTACCTACAAAAAAAGTGGTGTTGATATAACAACCACAAATAATTTAGTAAAATACATTTCTAATTTATCAAATAAAACTAAAATTTTAGGTAGCAAGGTCAAATCTTTCAAAAATATTGGAGGATTTGGATCATTATTTGATCTTTCTCAATATAATATTAAAAACCCAGTTCTCGTGTCTTCCACTGATGGTGTGGGAACAAAGCTTGAAATAGCCAATGAGATGAAAAAATATGACACAATTGGAATTGATTTGGTCGCAATGTGCGTAAATGATTTGATTGTTCAAGGAGCAAAACCACTTTTTTTCCTTGATTACATTGCGGTAGGTAAAGTCATTCCCTCTAAATATAAAGATATTTTAAAAGGAATTAGCAAAGGCTGCGAAATAGCAAAATGTTACTTAGCAGGAGGAGAAACTGCAGAAATGCCAGGTGTTTATAGTAACAATGGTTTTGATTTAGCTGGTTTTTCTGTTGGAGTTATTGATAAAAAAAAAATCGTGAGTGGAGAAAAAATTAAAAATGGAGATTTGATAATTTGCATCCCTTCTTCAGGAGTTCATTCAAACGGTTTTTCTTTAATTAGAAAAATATTAAAAGATAAAAAAATAAAATTTAATAAAAAAAACAAAAAAATCTTTGAATCTTTGTTAATACCAACCAAAATTTATGTTAAAGAAATTTCCAAATTAAACGAACAAAGCCTGATCAATGGAGCCTGCAATATTACTGGTGGTGGCTTGATAGAAAATATACCGAGAGTTTTGCCTGGCAATGTAACAGCAAAGATAGATTTGTCTAAAATAAAAGTTAACAAAATTTTTTCTTGGATAAAAAATAATGGTGTGGCTGAAAAAGAAATGCTTAGAACTTTTAATTGTGGTGTAGGTTTTGTGTTATTTGCAAACAAAAATAATTTTAAAAAAATTATCAATGTATTTTCAGGCTCATTTAAGCCTTATGTTATAGGAGAAATAATTAAAAAATCACATTCTAAGATTCAATTTGTTGGAAATGTTAAATTTTAAAAAAATTATAGTAAAGATACCTAAAATAGAAAATTAAAAAATTTCTCTTAAAAGTTTTAGCTTTTGGACACGTAGTTTATTTTTTAGCTTTAAAAAAATTTATTAATCCTGTTCAAAAAAAAGTTCAATTTCTCTTTTGGCACTTTCTAAGGAATCTGAACCGTGAACGGAGTTTTTATCAATAGAAATTGCGAACATTTTTCTTATCGTTCCTTCTTTCGCTTCACTTGGGTTGGTCGCCCCCATCAAATCTCTATTTTTTTGAATAGCATTGTCCCCTTCCAAAACCATTGCAACTAAAGGTCCCGAGCTAATATAATTGCAAAGATCATTAAAAAATGGCCTAGATGAATGCATTTCATAAAATTTTTGTGCAAATTTTAGGTCAATATGAATTTTTTTCATTTTATTAATAA